>Ga0247611_10005618_pt1 | contig 16466 bp, 14 predicted proteins | sample 177DNAGHGhighgp2_FD_192422 | JGI IMG/M metagenome (GOLD analysis project Ga0247611, IMG submission 192422) | Sheep rumen microbial communities from Palmerston North, Manawatu-Wanganui, New Zealand - 1770 DNA GHGhigh gp2 | ecosystem: Host-associated > Mammals > Digestive system > Stomach > Rumen... | reverse complement strand
TGAGGCAGGGGGCATCTCCCAAGCCATCGGCGCTTACCAAAAAGAATACAAAGGCAAGAAGATCACCATCATCGACACTCCAGGGCACGAAGCCTTCACCGCTATGAGAGCCCGTGGCGCGGATGCGACTGACATCACTGTCTTAGTCGTCGCCGCCGATGACGGCGTCATGCCTCAGACCATCGAGGCCATCAACCACGCCAAAGCCGCTGATTGTGAGATCATCGTCGCCATCAACAAGATGGATAAGCCAGGAGCCGACCCAGACAGAGTCAAAAATGAGCTCATGGCCCATGACGTCATCGCTGAGGATTTCGGTGGTGAGATCATGACCGTCGAAGTCTCTGCCAAAACTGGCAAAGGCATCAATGATTTACTCGACGCCATCTTGGTTAAAGCCGAGATGATGGAACTCAAAGCCAACCCAAATAGATACGCCATCGGCACTGTTTTGGAAGCCAAACTCGATAAGGGTGAAGGTCCAAAAGCCACCCTTCTTGTCCAAAATGGTACCATCGCCGCAAGCGACTATGTCGTCGTCGGTGAGATCTATGGCAAGATCAGAAGGATGACGAACGAATATAACGCCGTCCTCAAATCCGCTGGCCCATCGACACCAGTCGCCGTCACCGGTCTTTCCGCCGTCCCTATGGCAGGCGACCGTTTCATGGCTTTCCCAACTGAGAAAGAAGCCAAAGAAATCGCCGAAAGACGCGCTCTTGAGAAACAAAAGCAAGAAAGAGGCGCCAACGCCGCGATGTCTCTTAGTGACCTCAATAACCTCGTCAACGCTGGTAAGGTCCAAGACGTCAACATCATCATCAAAGCCGATACCGAAGGCTCTGCTGAGGCCGTCAAAGCCAACATCGAGAAGCAAAGCAATGAGCAAGTCAGAATCAAAGTCCTCGCTGCCAGCGCCGGCGCTATCAATGATAGCGACCTTCTCTTGGCCCAAGCCTCCCATGCCATCATCTACGGCTTCAATATCCGTCCAGATTCCCGCATCAGCGCCAAAGCGGCTGAAGCAGGGGTCGAAATCAGAACTCACCGCATCATCTACGAAGTGCTTGAGGAAATCGAAGCCCTCGTCAAAGGTATGTATAAGGCCGAGAAGGTTGAGAAGATCACCGGCCAGGCTGAGATCAGACACATCTACAAGATCTCGAAAATCGGCACCATCGGTGGCTCTTATGTCACTAGTGGCACCATCAATGCCGGAAGCAAGATCCGTCTCCTTAGAGCGGGCGTCATCGTCTATGAAGGCGAACTTGCTGGCTTAAAGAGATTCAAAGACGACGCCAAAGAGGTCCGTGAAGGTTACGAATGCGGTATCTCGATCAAGAACTTCAATGATATCAAAGAAGGCGACATCGTCGAAGGATATGAGATGGTCGACAAGGAGTAGTTATGGCAGATAGAAATGGCAGAATCAAAGCCGTCATCGCTAGGAACATCTCCGACATCCTGATGTTCGAGCTCAAGAACTCGCATATCGGTATGCCATCGGTCAACGAGGTCATCGTCTCTAACGATTACTCGACCGCGAAAGTCTATGTTTCCTTCCTCGGAGCCAAATATCCTCAGCAAAACCTTGCCGAATTAAATCGTTGCAAGGGCTATGTGAGAAGCTCCCTTGCGAAGAAGATGGACCTCCGCAAAGTCCCTGAGTTAACCTTCCTTCTTGATGACATCTTCTATAAAGAGGAACGTATCAACGCTGCCCTCAAAAGAGAAGAAGAGCAGATCGAAAAGGCCCACAAAGAGAGCAAATAAGACACTCACAAAAAATACACGCCTCAAGGCGTGTTTTTTCTTTCACCAATAAACTTCAGTTTATATTGATTAATTATTCGTATACAATAAGAGTTGCAAGTCAACATCTTGATGAATTATGGGGGACATCATTTGATAGATCCCTCAAGAAAGGAATGTTTTTTCATGAAGAAGTTTTTCAAAGCTGTTTCAGTGCTTGCTGTCCCATTTATGCTTGCGGGCTGCAACACCGATGGCGTAAAGAAGAGCAGTGTTGCTGAATCATCTGAATCAGCACAACCATCGTCCATCACCAGCTCTGCTGACGGTTCAAGCATTGCCGTCAACACTTCGAGCAATGTCTCAATCGTCCACAACTGGGAGACCGAATGGACTAGCGATGCCACCAATCACTGGCACGCTTGCGCCGATTGCGACGAAAAGAAAGATAGCGCCGCCCACACCTTCGGCGATTGGAAGACCGAGAACCTTGGCACCAAACTCAATGACCCTCGTTTTAACTACTCCAACGTTAAATATAAGGAATGCAGCGTCTGCCACGCTATCCAGGTCGATAGCACCCAGTCTGTCCTTCCAGAGATCAGATTCAACTACGATGCGACCGATCCAAACGCCAACTTCGCGACTGCTGCAAGAAGCACCGACGTCACCCGTCCAAGCGTTACCGGCACCATCACCATCACCAATGGCGGAAGCTATAACACGACAGAACCTCTTGCCGCCACGATGAAAGTCAGAGGCAACCAGACCGCTGGCTTCGATAAGAAGGGCTTGCAGATCAAATTCGATAAGAAGCAGAAGCTCTTCGGCCTCAATGGCGATCAGAAATTCAAGAAGTGGGTTCTCCTTGGCGATGCCAAAGACACCACCATCTCGAGAACCGCTCTTGGCCTAACCTTAGCCAAAGGCGTCATCGCCGACGATTCCAAAGTCTGGGCCACCGACTTCACACCGGTCTCCGTTTATCTCAACAACACTTACTGGGGCATGTATATGCTCGCTGAGCAGAAAGAGGTCAAAGAAGGCCGTATCAAACTCCCTGAGGTTGATGAAGCTGAGACTTCAGTCAATATCGGTTACAACTTCGAGCTCGATTACTATGCGAGAAACGAAGTCTCTAAAGGTGCGGAAGGCGATCCAACTTTCGAGATCAACTATGGCAATTACTTCAACCAGCAGAGCTACAATATCGAAAGCTGCTTAGCTAACTCTGGCTTAGGTGTTGTTAAGACTTACACCATGAATAGCGACATCACCGATAGCACCGCTACCGGAGATCAGCACACCGACGACACCAAGAGTGCTCAGGTCGCTTTCATAAAAGCAAAACTTCAGGCTCTCTTCAATGTCTTAGCCGAAGCTTCAAAGAACAAAGTCGCCAAAGACATCAATGATAGCAACCAAGTCGTCAATGCCCCAAGTGGCACAACCATCAAAGCCGCCATTGAGAAACACTTCGACCTCAACGCTTGGGCAGAAGGCTTCATCATCAATGCCGTCTGCTTACCACCAGATGTTGGTTATTCCTCCTTCTACATGTCCTTCGACAACAGCCCAGAAGGCGATAAGAAACTCAGATTCGACAACCCATGGGATTTCGACTCTAACTTTGGTAACAGAAGGAACTTCCTTGAGAAACCAGACCAGGCCAATGGCAATAGCGGATGGGGCGGACAGTCCTACGATCCATACTTCATGGATAGAACCGCCAACATGTGGCTCCAGCTCTTAGGCAAGATGGACTTCTTCATGAATGACTACGTCAAGCCAAAATGGAATGCCGCTAGAACGAGTGGTGTCTTCGAAGACATGATGAACTTAGCCAAGACCTATTACGCCTATTACGATGGCGAATACACCAAGAACTTCACCAAGTGGACAACCACCCAGGCTTCTGACAACAACGTCGGCAGCTACTTCAACGGTGATGGCGTCAATTCTGGCGAGCTCAGAAAGCCATTCGTCAACGTGAGTGAACGCAAAGAGGCTCAGAAAGAGACCCTCAACTGGCTGGCCAAGCGTGTTAACTACCTCGAGAACAGATGGGTTCCAAATAGCACCAGAACTCCTCTTAAGGTCGTTAAATAAGCACATAAGCTAATAGAAGCAGCGGGCAAACGCTCGCTGCTTTTTCTTTGCCAGTTATTTTGCTACAATATATCCATAAAAGGAGTCACATATCATGGAACAACTCGTTTCTTTTATCGAAGAAGCCTTGGGTTTAGGTGATATCAATGATGGCATCGCCATTGCTTTGTTCATCGTCATCATCCTTATCGGCGTCGTCAGTATCTTCGCCTTCGGAGTGGAGATCGCTCTTGCCATCAAGTATGTCAGATTCAACCGCGTCCAGAATAGCAGGGGACAAAATGGCGAAGAGATCGCAAGAGACTTACTAGACAAAGAAGGCCTTAACCACATCAGGGTCAGCGTCACCGGCTCATTCCTCTTCGGAAACAGCTATTCGCATTACTTCAAGAAAGTCCGTCTTAGGAGATGGACCGTCAAGAAGAGGAGCATCTCTTCACTAGCTATGGCCGCGCAGAAATCATCCCTTGCCGTCCTTGATAAAGAAGGCGACAAAGACATGAAGACCAGGATTGCCTTAACGCCTCTTATCTATTTTGGCCCTCTTGCCTTCGTCCCGCTTGTGCTCATTGGCATCGCCATTGATATTCTTTTATTCCATACCATCGGCGTTTTCTCAATCATTTTAACTGCCTTAGGCTTACTCTTCTATCTCGTCTCATTCATCATGTCGATCATGGTTCTTAAGACCGAGAAGAAGGCCCAAGAAAAGGCAATCGAGGTCATGCGTAGAGATAACCTCGCCAACGAAGAAGAGATCGGAATGTGCAAAGAGCTCTTCCGTCTTTATAACATCGAGTACATCAACGACATGGTCATCGCTCTCCTTGAGCTCATCTACCGTGTCCTTCTCTTATTCGCGAATATGTCGAGTTCATCCTCATCTTCGAGAGATTAAGCGGAATTTGCAGAGGTTTTCAAAAAAAGGGTGGCAAATCGCCATCCTTTTCTTTTGTGTTATTTCTTAACCGTGATCATGTAAGTAGGGGATTTCCTGCCTTCGACGTTCACTTCTTTGAAGCCCATGAGGTTTGCTAGAGCTTTATTGCCATAGAGATAGAAATGGACCGGATTGACCCTCTCAGAGATCTTCTCCATCAGGAACGGAATCCCTTCTTTAAGGTAGTTCTTGTCGCCTGAGACGTTAAAGAGGAGGACTTTGTGGGCGCTTAGATGCATATAAGAGACTTCGCCAACCCTCTTATGGTTCCATAAGACAAGGTAATCGACCTCGCCTTCTTTCTTCTTTTTGCTAGAGATTTTGGTTCCTCTCATGTCTTCTGGGAGGATGATTGGGCGAAGCGAGAGAGAAGGTTTCTTCTCATGGACGTATTCGATATTTGGGAAATAGAGGTTGAAGGACTCGTAATTGCTTAAGAGATTACGGAGGTTCATGACGCTTTCATGATGCTCTTTGTAGAGTTTCTTGACGAAGTCTTTGGTGACCTCTCTTTCGGTATGTTTATTCGCTGGGCAATTAGTGTCAACGATAGGAAGTTTTTCTTCCTCGGCCATATGGACCAAATACCATTCATGGCAGTAGATGAGAGGCCTAATGAAAGTGATGCCCGCTCTCTCAAGAGTCATCTTAGGATCGAAGGTTGCGACCCTTCCTCCATGGACCATATTCATGAATAAAGTTTCGACAGAGTCTTCGTTATGATGAGCAAACGCGACTTTGTTGCAGTGGAGTCTTTTCGCTTCTGCGTTGATCGCAGCCTTCTTCATACGCGAACAAATCGAGCAAGGAAGATGGCCATCAGGTTTCTTGTGCGCTTTCAAAATATCGTAGACGAATTTACTGTCAACGACAGATAGTTTTGTGCCACATTCTTCTGCGAACTTCTCAAGCTTTTTGATCTCGTTTCTATCGAAGTCGAAACCAAGGTCGAGGAAGATCGGATGGACCGTGAATTTCTTCTTTGAGTAGAGGGTGTATATCGAAAGGGCCTTAAGGAGGCAAAGGGAGTCTTTTCCTCCAGAGACACCGACGGCGATTCTGTCTCCTTCATCGATGAGGGCGAAATCGAGGTCGGCTTTCCTAAGCGATGACAAAACGTTACGGATATAAGCCATGGGGATATTATCAAACTAAGTATCACTTAGGAAAAGAAAAAAGAGGAAGATTCTTTATAGGAGTCTTGCCTCTTTGGCTTCGTTTAGGAAGGAAGTGCCGAATTTGGAGAAGGTCTGCCTATGTAAGTCAAGGTCATTAAGCGCTTTAGCGACGAAGAGAGGCATCGCTCCGATGAATTTGATTTCGAGGATGCCATAACCTTCTTTTAGAAGGGGCTTTCCTCCCTTTTTATTGATATCGAAGTCCTCTCTTCTATAACGTATGTCTTTATCGACGGTGAGACGAAGATAATCCTCACCAGGCTTATTCATATAGGCGATTCTTTCGTACTGCATTAACGTATTAGGAACAATTGAACCTCTATATCTTTCCTTGAATATAGCGAGTTCATCGATGAATTCATCGTGTTTATGCTCACCATTCTTAGGAGGGAATACCCCTTTGTTCACGAAATCGTCAACCTCTTCTTTGCTAAGGTAGATGCGCCTTTTGTAGACGTCTTTGAAGATCTTGTCTTTGAATTCGAGGAAGTAGATGGGCTTATCTCCGCCATAAGACCTTAGGCGAAGCTTTTCTTTGAATTTAGGTTTAGCGATATTGCGGTGGTGAATATCCCCAAATACATTGTCGAAATAGATCGAATTGACTTGATATGACCCGTTTTCACTCGCAAATCGGTCATATTCCACGTGTTCAGAAATGGCCTCAATCAAAAGAGGCAGCTTCTCTAGAGGGATGATGTATTTGTTTTCGATTCGGCAGAAGGAGTTGCCGGAATTGATGGCCATGTTAGTTCTTTTCGCTTATAAGCACGGTGACATTGAGATTGGCGTTATGCATCCTGACCTCATCGATAAGGGCTTTGACGCTGTCGCCTTTTTTGAGGGTGACGTTATATCTCACTTCATAAAGCTGCCCATATTCAACGGTGCGGACACTCTGTAAGTTATAGGAAGAGCAATGCGCGGAAATAGCCTCTTCAAAGACTTCCTCGTTAGCGAGATCCTCGCCGACCTGGTATTTCAAAGTGTACACACCATCTCTGTTTTCACCGAATTTCATCTTATGGGCGATTAGCATTACGGCAATGACGACGATGCAAACGATGACTGGGTACATGAAGTAGCCAATGCCAAGGACGATGCCAAGGGTGGAGGCCACGATGAGGTAGACCATATCAAGGATTGAGAGTTTGTCGCTTCTGAAACGGGTAAGAGCAACGCCAGCGCTCACCACAAGAGCGACCCTCACATACCCTTCTGTCTCGATTTCGATGTTCCTCATATTGATAAGACCAATAAGAGTGGTCATCGCAAGAGGGACGATAATCATCGCTATCGGCATGAATCTTGTATATACTTCGCCTTTCTTGACCCTTTTATAGGTAAAAGCCATGGCGATGCCTAAGAAAAGACTGACACCAAGCACAATGAAAAAGGCTAGAACTGTGTTATTCGAAAAAGTTTGGAAAACGCTGGCAAATGGGTTCATATTGAAAAACTCCGTTCACTAACTTAACGAACGAACGGAGTTTTCTGTTGGAAAAATCCTACCTGTGGTGTGGATTTGCGATGTAATAGTCGAGGTAAGCCTTTAGAAGTGGGTCGTGGTATTTGGCGGCCGCGCTCTTTTTCCACGTGCCATTCTCAACGTCTTTTGCTGGTATCTTTAGTCCTTTTAGGACTCTGGTCTCAATTCTTTTGTTTAAGAAAGCAAGATTCGGCTCTCTTTCCTCGGTGTAGTAGGAGTCCGCTACATAGTAGTCGCCATTCTCGTCTTGTTTGATGACGTCATTAAGATAAACGGCACCATCGACAACGCGGGCGTATTCTGTATCGCCAATATGTCCAGAATATGTATAGAAAGAAGGGACGAAGCCTTGGCCATATCCATAATCTGGGTTTGAGGAAAGGCCAAATTTCGTTTTGAAAGCCTTCCAGTTCTCTTCGTCATAGACGCCATTAACGAACCTAATGCCTTCGGCATCGCAATCAATAACATAGGAGTTGCCGCGTGTAATTGTTTCTTTCTCGGCGTTGAAAGAGGATAAAACCGTATCCTCAACATATGCGCAATCTGGGCAAGAGCTTCTTAGGAAGCCGACTGTGAACATGTCACCATGATCGGAAAGCTCCAAAAACTGATCATAGGTCACGTAAAGCATCTTTGAGAAGTGGGCCTTCTCATCAAACCAGTTTAAGAAAGTGTACTCTTCAAGAAATGGATCGTTCGCACCTTCAGTGGTCTTTTGATGAACGAGTTTTCCATCTTGAAAAATCGCGACGGTTTCTTCGTTTTTCGTGACATTTAAGCCAAAAGTATCGTGCCCTCCGTCAAACTCAGAAGGGTTGATCCCATATATCAAGGCGTCCCTCTTTTGCATGAGATAAATCGCTGCTTTCTCAAAGTCTTCGTAGCAAGTGCATGTATTGTCTTTGTCATACACAAAAAGAATGAATTCTTTCTTCTCGAAAACGAAGGAAGAGAGGGTTGAATGAGTGATCTTAACAACATGCTCTTCAATCTTCTCGGCAAGGGAATAATCATATAGTTTTCCGAAGGTGATGTTGACAAGATTGTCCTTCTCATTTCCACAAGAAGAAAGGAGGCTCAAAGACATCAAAATCGTGGATAGCAAAAAACGTTTTTTCATGTGCCTTATTTTAGCAAGAAAAGGTCATTCAAAAAAAGCCCCATCCGAATCGCGTATTTCTTTGCATAAAAATATGGTTGCGCGCACGCGCGAACCCAAAAAACCACCTCAAAAATGACCCCGAAAAACCCCTCAAAAAACCGAACCAGTTTTTTTGTGAAAAAATGTGACCGAAAACTTTCAAAAAAAATCAAAAAAATTTTGACCCAAAAAATGCTAGGGAAACTTCGATAAGTCCCACAAAATGCCCACTTTTGAAATTTTCAAAAAACTTCGCGAAAATTTTATCGAAAAATGTGTGAAAAATATTGTTGTTTTTTGCGACCTTTTAATGCATTATTTTTCGCGTCAAGTTTTCAAGTCAAAAAATGACCTGAAATTACTGGCATTCGTTTACCTGTTTCTAAGAGGGTATGGAGGCATGAAAATGAACGCTGAGAACACAATCATTTCGTTAAAGAATGTCTGCAAGGTTTTCGACAAGTCTTTCACGGCTGTTGATGACTTCAATCTCGATATCAAACGCGGTGAGTTCGTCACCTTCCTTGGACCTTCCGGATGTGGCAAAACCACAACCCTTAGAATGATCGCTGGCTTTGATATGCCAACAAGCGGCCAGATTCTTCTCAATGGTCAGGATATTTCCCTCATCCCGCCATACAAAAGACCAATCAACACCGTCTTCCAGCGTTACGCCCTCTTCACCCATCTCAATATCTACAAGAACATCGCTTTCGGCCTTCAGTACAAGAGGGTCGATGATTTAACCAAGCCTCTCAAGGACAAAGAAGGCAAACCGGTCCTCGATGAGAACGGCAATCAGCTCTACGCCAAAAGGAAGCTCACCAAGGAGGAAATCAGAGCCAAGGTCAAATACGCCCTCAACCTCGTTGACCTTGAAGGCTTCGAAAAGAGAGCGGTCTCAACCCTCTCCGGTGGTCAACAGCAAAGAATCGCCATCGCCCGTGCCATCGTCAATGAGCCAGAGATCCTTCTCCTCGATGAGCCTTTAGGCGCTCTCGACCTCAAGATGAGGAAAGAGATGCAGCTCGAGCTCAAAGCTATGCATAAGAAGCTTGGCATCACTTTCATCTACGTTACTCACGACCAGGAAGAAGCCCTCACCATGTCCGACACCATCGTCGTCATGTCTGATGGCGAAATTCAGCAGGTTGGCACCCCAAAAGAGATCTACGACGAGCCAAAGAACGCTTTCGTCGCTGACTTCATCGGCGAATCCTCGATCTTCACCGGCACCGTCCAGAAGGGGAACAAGATCAAATTCCTTGGCGCTTCCTTCGATAGCGACCCAGCCGACGAAGGCAAATTCGCCCTCAACGAGAAGGTTGACGTCGTCATCCGTCCAGAGGACGTCATCATCTCAGCCAAAGACAAAGGCACCGTCAATGCTAAGATCGTTTCCAAGATCTTCAAAGGCATGCATTACGAATACATTACGATGATTGGCAAAAACGAGATGATCGCCCAATCGACCAAGAACTTTGAAGAAGATAGCATCGTCGGCCTCTCCGTCGATCCAGAGAACATCCAGATCATGAAGAAGCCATTCACTTCTAACTACTACGATGGCCATCTTACCAAACACTGCCACGTCAGCTTTGCTGGCATCCACGCTTCCTTCGATGTCCTTAAGCTATTCCCAGGCTATCACCTTAGCGAAGAAGGCACCCTCATCAACGATAAGGGCGAGGAAAGGGATGTCGAAGGACTCCAGGTCTCCGTCGAAGTCGGTTTCGATGACCTTGAGCTTTCCGATGATCCAAACGCCTCTGACTTACATGGCGAGATCATCAACATGATTTACCTTGGCGACCATTACGAAGTAACCGTCTGGAATCAGGATGTCGATGAGGAATTCATCGTCAACACCCCAGACCTCTGGAATATCGGCGATAACGTTTCCCTCATCATCAAAGAGGGCGGCGTCGAAGTCAAACTCAAAGGTGGAAGATAAGCAAAATGGAAGCAACCAAAACCTTATCTAGGAACAAAGGAAAGGTCCGCGAGACCCGCAAGTGGCTTTGCATGCCTTATGGCATCTTCCTCATCCTTTTCATCATCCTTCCTATCCTTCTCATCTTCTACTATGCCTTCTCGGATCCAACGACCGGGCTTATCACACTCAATAACTTCAAATCGGTCTTTGAGGGCGATAGCAGTGTGACGACCTTCAAAGTCATCGGACAATCCTTAGGCGTTGCGGCCCTTACGACCGTCATCTGTATCCTCATCGCCTATCCAATCGCCTATATTCTTGCCAATTCGAAGTGGAACAAGAACGTCGTCCTTGTCTATCTCTTCCTTCTCCCGATGTGGATCAACTTCGTCATCAGAACCGTGGCTACCAAGCAGCTTCTTATCTTCTTTGGCCTTGATCCGGCGATGCACCCATGGGTCTGTTCCATCATCGGCATGGTCTATAACTATCTCCCATTTGCCATCCTTCCTCTCTATAACACGATGCTCAAACTCGATAAGAGCCAGATTGAGGCGGCCGCTGACCTTGGCGCTTCCCCAGTCCAGGTCTTCATCAAGACCATCGTCCCAATGACGGTCCCTGGCATCGTTTCCGCTGCCACGATGACCTTCATGCCGACGATGTCCTCTTACGTCATCACCGATGCCTTATCGGGACGTACCATCAAGCTCATCGGTGGCCAGATCGAACATCAGTTCCTTCATTCCCAACTTAATGTTGGCAGCGTCTACGCCATCATCATGCTCGCCCTCATCGGACTTTCCGTCATCTTTGAGAATTTCTTCAGCGAGAAGAAGAAAGGAGCCAGGTAACAATGGAAAAAGAACTTGTTATGAATGCTCCTAACATGGAGATGGAAGAAACCAATCGTTCTCTTCAAAGAAAAGAGAAAAGGGAGAAAGCCAAGAAAGCAGTGGCCCTTACCTTTGTATGGATCATGCTCATTGTCATGTATCTCCCAATCATGTACCTCATCCTTTATAGCTTCACCGACGCTAACGTCATCGGTAAGTGGCAGGGGTTCAATCTCGATTGCTATAGCACCCTCTTCAACCCGAAAAACGCCTATGCCCAGCAGATTTGGGAAGCCGCTTGGAACACCCTTTGGGTGGCCATCGTTGCCTCGACCCTCTCAACCGTCTTAGGAACCGCTGGCGCCATCGGCATGCATTTCCTTGGGAAGAAGTTCAAAGCCGTCTTCAATTTCGCTAACGAGATCCCAATCGTCAACGCTGAGATCGTCATGGCCCTCTCGCTTGTCATCCTCTTTGCCTGGCTTAAGCTCCCAACGAGCGCCTTCTCCCTCATCATCGGACATATGGTTCTCACAATCCCATTCGTCGTCATCAACGTCCAGCCAAAGCTTGAGCAGATGGACCCATCCCTTTACGAGGCCGCGATGGATCTTGGTGCAAGCAGGAGCGGCGCCCTCTTCAAAGTCATGATCCCAGATCTCCTTCCGGGCATCTTCTCGGGCTTCATGATCTCAATGACTCTCTCACTCGATGACTTTGTCATCACCGAATTCACCAAACCGTCGGAAGGTATGGATTTCCAGACCGTCTCGACCTACGTGCAAGGAACTCTCGCGAAAGGGGCCATCCCAATCCAGATCAGATCCTTCACGACCATCATCTTTGTACTCATCGTCGCGGTCATGATTGGCTACACGATAGTAAATAATCGCAAAGCGAAGAAAATCTAATTTTATAGGAGGAATTAGAAATGAAAAAAAGCGCAATCATCTTAGCGGTCTCCGCACTCATCAGCTTAGGCGGACTCGCTAGCTGCGGTGGCGATGACGGAGCCATCACCCTCACCGTCTACAACTGGGAAGACTACATCTACGAAGGTGTCGATGCCAAAGGCAACCCATTAGAGGATTCGACCATCCTTGCCTTCGAGAAAGCCTATGCCGAAAGCCACGATGGCCAGAAGATCAAAGTCAACTACAAGACCTTCGACACCAACGAGACCATGTACACCAAAATCAGCCAGAAACTCGTCAAGGCTGACCTCGTTTGCCCATCTGATTACATGATTCAGAAGATGCAAAGCGAAGGCATGCTCGAATCTTTAGGCTATGACAAGACCAATAAGAAGTACACCGAAGGCCTTGATAACGTCACCGCCAATACTTCCCCATACATCAAAGAATTATTCGACAGCAACAACTTCAGCGATTTCGCCGTCCCATATTTCTGGGGCACCATGGGTTACACCTACAATCCTGAATACGTTTCTCAGGAACAGGTCTCTTCTTGGGATTTCCAGTGGAATCCAGGCAACGACCTCAAAGGCAATAGCCTCAAGAAGAAGATCACCATCAAAGACAGTGTCCGCGATACTTACTTCACCGCCGTCATGCACGTCTATAAAGACGAGACCATCGCTCTTAAAGAGCAGCATGAAGCCGGCACCTTGACCGATAAGGCCTATAACGACGCCCTTTCCGAGATCTTCAACAGACACGACACCGAGACCATCGCCAAAGTCAAAGCCGCTCTCTCTGAACTTACCGGCAATGTCACCCTTGAAGTCGACGAAGGCAAGTCCGATATGGTTCTTGGCAACATCTATGCCAACTTAGCCTGGTCCGGTGACAGCGTCTTCTCAATGGACGAAGCCGAAGCCGCCGACAAACCAGTCACCCTTGCTTACGAGATCCCAGAAGAAGGTTCCAACGTCTGGTTCGATGGCTGGTGCATGCCAAAAGGCGCCAACGTCGAAGCTGCCAAAGCCTTCCTTGATTTCCTTGCCAAGCCAGAAGTGGCCGCCAAGAACATGGAAGCCGTCGGATATACTTCCGCCATCGCCGGTGAGGCCATCTGGGAAACCGTCAAAGATTGGTACGAAGCCGATCCAGAGGAATATAGCGAAGAGGAATGCGACGAATGTGACCTTTCTTACTTCTTCGAAGGAACCCTTCCAGAAGGCGAAGAGGCCAAGATCCTTATCCCAACCGAGGAAAGAGGCCGCCAGTTCGACGCTCAGTACCCATCCGAAGAGGTCATCAACAGATGCGCCATCATGAAAGATTTCGGCGCTGAAGGCAATGCCGCTCTCTACAAGATGTGGAACGAATTCACCGCTTCCTTCTAAAGCAAACGAATAATCATCAAAAAGACCGCTTGATTGTCTATCAGGCGGTTTTCTTTTTGTGCTAAGATATCAAAGATATCAGTTCATATAGGAGAAAAAATTTTTTATGAGCAAGATGAGAATCGTCTATTTCCAAAGCGGTGGTCCGACCGCCGTCATCAACTCTTCCCTTTGCGGTGTCGTGAGAGAAGCCAAGAAGCATCCAAACGAGATCGAAGCCCTTTATGGCTCCCTCTATGGTGTTGAAGGCCTCATCGGTGACAATCTCGTCGATTTGTTCGCTGAGGATGAGAAGGACATCAACCTCCTTACCCAAACCCCAGGTCAGATCCTCCATTCTTCCCGCTACAAGCTTCCAAAGGATTTCAATGACCCAGTCTTTGCTAAGATCATGGAAACCCTCAAGAAACATAACATCAACGGTCTTCTCGTCAATGGCGGAAACGACTCCATGAATACCTGCATGAGACTTAGCCATCTTGCCAAAGAGAAAGGCCTTGACCTCAAGGTCATGGGTGTCCCAAAGACCGTCGACAATGACCTTATGGGCACTGACTTCGCCCTTGGTTTCCCGAGTGCCGCCCTCTATGTCATGAACGCCCTCAAGTCCCTTATCCTTGATGTCCGTTCCTACAAGAAAGGCAAAGTCTTGTTCGTTGAGATCATGGGCAGAGACACTGGCTGGCTTACCGCCAGTGCCGACGCTCTCCCAGAAGATTGCCGCCCAGACTTCATCCTTCTCCCAGAAGTCAAACTCGACCAGAAGAAGTTCTATGAGGATCTTAGCCGCGTCTATCTCCAAAAAGGCTATGCGGTGGTGGCTTTAAGCGAAGGCATCGACATCGGTGTTCAAAGCGATGACATCGACGCGTTCGGCCACGCTCAGCTCGAAGGCGTTGCCTATGCCTTACAAGCCCGCGTTAAGGAAGATCTCCATCTCCCAACCCGTGTTACCGTCCTTAGCACCTCCATGCGCGCCTCCTCCATCCTTGCTTCAGAAGTCGATATTGAAGCCGCTATCGCCTGTGGCGAAGCTTGCGTCAAAGCCCTTCTCGATGGCAAGAGTGGAATGATGGCCGTCCTCAAGAGAACATCAAGCGCACCATACGCCTACAAGATCGAATTCGAACCAATCGAGATGGCCGCCGATGCGATCAGATACGTCCCAGAGGATTTCATGAAGGACACCACCCATCTCTCCAAGAAATTCGCTGAGTACATCAGACCTCTTCTCGTCATGAGAAAAGACCTCAAAATCACCGATGGTCTCTTCGAATCCGCTTCCTTCAAATACAAGAAAGTCGATTAATCGAAAACTCATAAGGAATAGAATTGTCACTCACCAACCTCGGTGATATAATTCTTTCCGCTGCATCCGTAGCCAAGCGGTAAGGCAATTGACTGCAACTCAATGACCGGCGGTCCGATTCCGCCCGGATGCTCCATTAAAAAAGAAAAGATTGGTAAGATTGCCAATCTTTTTTTGTGTTTGTTTAGTCGCTGTCAGTTCCCTTCTTACTTTCCTTTCTCTCTAATTCTTCGATGGTTGGGAGAGAGGATTTGTACTTCTCCGGAATGAGATTTGATAATTGATATTCTGAAATGCCTACTGGGAGACCAACGCCGTTGATGATATGCTGGGCTAAAGTGTTATCTTTGTTCCGACAAACAAGTATTCCTACGGTCTTGTTGTCGTTTTCTCCTTTGAGCGTCGCATCGATAGTGGCGGTGTAGCCAATCAACTGTCCCATATGCTCTGGTTTAAACTTTTCGGTTTTGACTTCTATCACCACGTAGCAGTGGGCTTTGATGTTATAGAAAAGCAAATCGCAATACATTTCCGTTTGGCCTAAGAACAAACGGACTTCTTTACCGACATAGGCGAACCCATTTCCAAGCTCAAGGAGGAAGGACTCTATGTTCTTTGTGAGTTCATCTTTTAGTTCCCTCTCGTCGTAATCTTCTCTGATTGCCAGGAAATCGAATTCATAAGGGTCTTTTATTATTTGGTTTGAGATGCCTTCTTCAACGGCTGGAAGTGTTTTTGAAAAGTTGTCCAGTGTGTTTTGACTTCTTTCAAAAACATTCGCGAGTATGCGGCTTTCTAGATCGTGCCTTGATAGATTACCCTCGATAGTTGTTTTGAGATAGAACAGACATTTTTCGACTGTTTTGCATTTGTCGATGATGATTCTGTGGTGGCCCCAAGGCACCATCATCAATTCTCCCACAACTTGTGGGAAAATCTTTTTATACAAAGTATAAAACTTTTCGGCATATCTGAGATTCTGGTGATTAAGCCCCTTGGCATTAGGAATTGCTTTCTTAAGTTCTACGCTTAGCAAGTCATAGAAGCTATTTCCATAGGCGGCCTTGAAAGATGTCTTGGAGATTTCTTCCCCTAATTCATAGTAGAAGCGGATGAGTTCGCTGTTAACGTGTATAGCAGCCTTGATCTGGGCCTTTTTGTAATTTTGGGAAAGGCTTTCAACCCACTTAACGAATTTTGTGTCAACCAACATTTGTTTTTCCCTCCTATCGTGATCGACAAGGCACCTTAAGAAGGAAAAAGCCATCCAACCTAAAACACCTTTTCAAAGCCAACTGCCGGAATCCTTATCGGTCATGGCTTGTGGTGTTTCATCCTCGTTGGATGGCCTCTGATTCAAATACGAGTATTTGTGTGGAGCGTGGGCGGTGTCGTCGCATGGCAGTCATAGCCACGCTTCTAAGCCGCCTTCTGGGCGATGCTTTCCACAACGCAGGACCCTAAC
>Ga0247611_10005617_pt1 | contig 16467 bp, 10 predicted proteins | sample 177DNAGHGhighgp2_FD_192422 | JGI IMG/M metagenome (GOLD analysis project Ga0247611, IMG submission 192422) | Sheep rumen microbial communities from Palmerston North, Manawatu-Wanganui, New Zealand - 1770 DNA GHGhigh gp2 | ecosystem: Host-associated > Mammals > Digestive system > Stomach > Rumen... | reverse complement strand
ACTGTGGACGGGTTAATTCCAGAATTCATGCTATCAAGTAGCATCGGTTGTTCTCCTTATGTTGACGGTTAATATAAACGAACTGTTCCAAGAATGAATGGAATCAAATCAATGTAAGATACGTGTACGATAGAATTAGATCTCCCTTCAACTTCACAATACACATCGATAAATATTTCCTCGGTCCAAGTCTTGTTGATAACAATCTTTCTCCAAGGATAATCACTAAATTTAGTTTTTATAACATCACGTGTTAATTCTTTAAGATTATGAAATCTAGAATCATAGGAGTAATAGCTTTCTTTTTCTTCAAAATCTAAATAAATGTTAGAATATTTTGTTATCTTTATATCTGACAACTCACGAAGACTTAAGTTTACCTCTATCGTTATAGACGACATTGCTAAACTATTTATGTACTCAACGAGTTTGTATAACTCCCAATTACCTTCTATTGGATTGTTGTCATACAGATATGCGTCTTCAATACAATTTTCTCTTTCAAGAAGACCAGTAGCAACTGCTCCTGCTCTCCACTGAATAGGTGAGTTGTACATAGATGGTTTAAGATATGTCTCTTTATCCAACCATGTATCTATAGGTAATGTTGTAAACGATCTATCACATATATACGCATAATCAGGAGTCGGAATAGCACTGTTCATTTTTTCTGCTAACTCCATAGACGCCATTGCTGTATGTTCTAATCCAATAATACGATTCGAAAACGGGTTATCGTTATTCATTACGTTTTCAAATATATAATTGGCTATACCGTTTCGATATTTGAGAACATTACTATCACCAGAAGTAATATGAATTTGGTTAAGTTGTAATGGATATATCGAATATTCATCTTTGATAAATTCAGTATAATCATCAAGCTTGAGATCTTCATAACTTAAGAATATACGTTCATTTATCCTATTTCTTCCTGAAGATTCAATGAGCTTGTATTTTTTAACAATCCCATCCCTAAATGGTTTTATAGGGATATCTCTACCGAAAATATGATCAGAATCATCGGTAAGTGGAGGGAGTTTAGTACTAAAGATTTCACTCTCTCCACAAACACGATTAGGCAATTGTACGATGTCAATTAACATGGCGTGTCCTCCTGTAAAGAATACAATGTGTTATAAATAAATTTGTACACTTATATTTAGTAATATATAGTGTTTTATTTCATGACATGTAATCTGATTAGAGAAGGAGTATAAAGGTGATATGCACCAAGATTCATAAAGAAACATTGGTGATTACCATCTTCATAATAAACTGTGAAATACAGTTCATCCAACCATGTTTTACACAGTGTTACATGTGTTATTCTCACAACATGTGTTTTGTTATGATAAATCAAATCATCGTGTAGTATCTTAGGTATTAGAAATCTAATATCCGGTTTTCCTTGCTCATGAGACATAAAGAAATAATGCTCTCTAGCTACACCAGACATATTGACTTCTAGATACACATCAGTATAGGGAATACAATATAAATCACCTATAATTCTTTCAAATTCAAAACCTGGAAACAACTCAGTCGAAAGATCCAAACGTAGCAAATCTGAATCAGTCATGTGTTCAATCTGCTCTTTTGCTAAATCAGCATAAATAGACTGATAGCTCATATCAACCATATGCATGAGATTACTTTCTGCTATATATGGTCTAGAGCCACACGCATAAACAGAAATACAATCCTCTGGAAGTTTATCAACTAAAGTTATTTCAGGATTTGTTACCAAAGACATATGTAATATATTACACACATCCTCTGGAGTATTCAATCCAATCTGTCCGATTTCTCCAAGAATATCTGATAAAAACTCAGGATAATCCACAGAAATAGATACAGGGTCATATGGCATAGTAGGGTTAAATTCTGAAACCAAATTTTGAGCATACGCCATAAGTTCAGAAATAGATAGGTATTTATAATCACGTACTCCTTTCATCATATCTTGAATTAAAGTGATACCTTTAAGATATAAGTAGGTTCTTCCTTCGATACAATACGTATTGACACCTGGTGTACAATACGGTTTGATACTTATCGGAATATATACTGGTTGAGCACACTCAAGACCGTTTCCGGGTGCAACACGAAACATGGTGTACTCTACTAGAATTCCAGATAATACAGCATAGACTTTATAAAACCCTTCATTTGGTAAAATAAAATCATCGCCTATCGTTTTATTTAAAGACGGCTTTTGCTGTTCTATTGGTATAGAATCTAATGGTATAGAAGGATTAAATGGGAGTACGGTATTAACCGTACCCCCGTGCATAATTGTTCCTGCTGGAAATCTTAAAGGTGACGGAACGATTGCAATAATCATGATCCGACCAGCTTTCTCAGTTGTTCCCTATTTTCGAGTTCCCAGTTATAATAGAAACAATACGCTATAAATACGTTCGCATCGATAGGTATTATTTTTCCATTCATGTTTTCCTGGCCTAGTACTTCCCAAACATAAGGAGATGAATTATAAACATAATGTTTAAAGAGAATATCTTCGATAAGTTTCTTGATATGATTTTCCCAAGCCTTATCTTTATTTGTTACTGTAGAATTCTGAAAATTCTCTTTGCATTTCTGATAATGTGGAGATCCACCAGTTTGTGCAAACATCATATCAATGTTCATTCCTGATATAGCTTTACTATCAGTCGGATAAGCAGTGATAAGATGTACGAGAGAACTGAAAATTCTTTTCTCATTTTCGTTACCAATCATTTCAGTATGATGAAGCAGTATAAGTTGTAATAATACTGTTATTAAACTGAAATCATCTCTCAGTAACATTTGTATTCCCAAACTTCCCCCAAAATCCTTACCATATTGTAAGCTATTGAGCTGCTTATTAATACTGTTAGGAATAATTGGGTGGGAATTATGCCAAGCAATACAAGTATCAATCTCTTCTGAAGAAATACCATAAATCGACATAACACGATTTACTGCAGGTTGTACACAAGCAGCTATCAGAGAATCAATATCTGCTGTCTTAGTACTCGTCATACTGTCAGTTTCAAGTCTAGCAGTATTACCATCTTCAGATTCAGTTTCTTTATCTTCTCTAAGCATAGTTGGCTGCTTACTCTTGGTATTACTTAAAATTTGACGTGTGCAGTTTCTAACATACACAACAATAAATGCCATGATGTTAGATTCACGATTTGTCAGACTAATACCAACAAGTTTTCTAACAAGAAGTCTGCAATATAACGAATATGCAAGATTGTGCACATCATACCCTGCAACAATACTTGTATCAATATCGTTACGACAAATCTGTGCTGTTTGATGCTCGATATAGTGTTTGAGCTTTTCAGTAACAGCTTTCAGATTGGTATTAGATTCGAATTCATTAGAATGTGCATTGATAATATCTTTTAAAATACCACTACAATGAACATCCTGTAAAGTTGACGAAAGACTTGAAGACAATACACTGATTAATAATCCGAATATCGGACAGAACATCTTGCACATTAATGCAAGCGTTGCTACCAGCATAACTTCATCATCATGGAATGTTAATTCTTTGCTATCTTGAGGACGACTACCTGCGTTCTCCATGATGCCAATTTTGATTGTTCCGGATTCAATAACAAACCGATGCATTTTTCTGCAAAGATCGATCTCATTATCAAGATCAATGAGTCTACTAGAAATCGTTGAAATTAATTCACTAGTCTTATAGAGATTGTTTTGTGCACAATACACATTAACATCATTGTGAATTATTGCATACGTTATTGCAACTTTCTGTTGTTCTACTGGTGTCAGTGTATTGAAGAATATGTTGATATATCCAAATACACTCGTCCATGCAGAATTTTCATCAATAACGCCATCATCTGTTTTCCCTTTAAACTTAGAATAAGCTTTTAATGGGAATATATAGAGACCTTCTTGTTTATCTCTGTTTGGAATATCCAAACCATCTGTGTTAAGTACAGCATAACGATTTCCGTCTTGCCTGTTTTGCATCATGAATTGCATGTTGTTCTCCTTTGTTGTGAAAAGATTTGACGGGCTATATAAAGTAATATATAGATAAAAATATATTAAGATTTCTTTTCATTCAAGCATCCAAACAATTCATCAAATGATGTTACATATTTCTGCATAAGTGAGTAGTACCATACGTTATCACTTGATGCTCTAGCATCGTTAAATAAATTCCATACGCTTATTGCATTTTTCTTATATTCATCATCAGGTAAATTTTCACTATCAATAGTTGCCATAAATGTATCCATGGCACTACAGAAGATTTCCATGTAAGATCGGTATGAAGACTTTCTTTGTTCACGTATATCGTCTACTCTTGTGTGTCCTCTTAGATTATTATAATCTGTAATCAAATGATTTGTGTTATTAGTAAACTCATTTACCAAATTTCTCATTATCAGCAGATAAGCTTTTGATTTATCAAGATTAAGTTCTTTGGCTGTTTCTTTAGCTTTATCTAAGTTAGAAGAAATACACCTGTAATATTCAACAACTTTTGCAATAATGTCAGATATTTTTTTCTTTAATAAATCTCGATCTTTGTTGTTAGGAATATTTTTAAAAGCTAATACGAGATTGATAGGTTCTTTTGTTGGATCTTCTACAAATACACCTGTCAGTAATTGAACAGCATCACTGATACCATGCATAAGTAAATCAAATCCAGCATGACGTCTTTTATCCAATGACATTTTCTGTTCTATTTCGGATAAGCCATCAGAGAATTCATAAATGCTAGAGGGATCATCAAGAAGTAAAGTTTCAAAAAGTTTTGTCAAACGATTTGCATAATCTAAAAGATAGCAAGAATCTGTTTGATCATTTTCTTCGTTTTCAATATCTTGTACTTTTTGTTGTTTCTCCATCATGTATGCTAAGAAATTTGTCTGTAATGCTAAAATAGTAGAATCAAGTTTATCATTGTTAAGATCTGGATATTTCTTAGTAATACATTGTGATACGTATTTTCTAAATTCCGATTCAAACTTGTCAATAATATCCGTAAAGTTTTTGGGAGAGAAAAATACATCCTTATAAATAGTATCGAATTCACTTTTAGCAAATTCTACCCTAGCAGCTCTTAAATCTAATTGTTCCTTTGGTACATTACTTACCAAATCAAAAGTTTCAAAATTATGGATTAATACTGTATGACTGAGGTCATCAGCCATACTTTCAGGAATATCAATAAAGGTTTCTTCTGTAGTCTTTTTATTATAAAGAATAGCTTTCATAACTTACCTTTCTAAAAGACCGGATCCAAGATATACACAAGCGGATATATATCTTGGATCCTTAGAATTGGAGCGCAACACATACATGTGTTAGTACAAGTACATTATGTTTACAATTACAAAAAATAAACACTTTCGTCAAAAGCATTGTATGAAATTTCACTACAATTAGGAGGATAACCTATATGGACCCAACTAACTTATATTCTAATGAATTACTCTTATATCCTCTATTTTATCGTAAATTCGTATTAAGACGTTTAACTGATTTTAAGTCTCCCAGAAACATGGATCAACTTAAAGAGTTACCACGTCAATGCGTATTACATTTAATTAATGATAACTTCTTAATGAATAAACCTATTGTCTTTGTTCCTGAGTTAGATAATCCTTTCTTGCTCATGAACCCACAACTCAAGTTTATTCACCACGTAACACAACCTGTACAAGGTATTATTCCTTATACGGAAAAACCGTATTATCCGCCAAAAGGATTATTACCTACACTCATTAACTTTAGAAGAAAAACATTAAGATATATTAAGCCTTGGGAAGATCTTACCAAACTACCGACTAATATGAATTCTCAAGCTATTATTTCTTATGATTCTCTTTATCGTGTTAAACTGTTTGGATTAATGAAAGACGTTCGTCGCTTTAATATTATCTTTACATCATTGATTAATATGATTGCGACGATGCCTGATTATAAACATGTGATTCCTATTCCTGTTGGATCAAATACATATGTAAGATCAAAATTTGTTCCATCATTTAAAGCATACACACGTGCTACAATCAAAGCTCCGACTGATCCTTGGTACATGTTCTGCATGAATTTATTAGGATGTATTCACACAAATACACCTTCTATGTTTGAACAGATTCCTGATAAAATTAAAGCTAATACTTTCTTTATTCTTTACAATGATAAGAAGTTTGTAGCAATTAAACTGGATGAACTTATCAAGTTTAATGGTGGTGCTAAAGATGCTGTTATGCTTAGGACAATAGATCTTCTTAACAGTTTAGCTGAAGAAGGACAAGAATTAAGTTATACAGACTTTGGTGCAGTTGAACCTGTAGTAGAACATTCTGATATTGACACAACCAATATTAAAGAAGAAGATATCAATAAAGCAGAATTAACTATAGATTCTGAAGTCGAAGAAAAACCTGTTACTCCTGCTAAATTCTCTGGAATGCCTATAATTAAGCCAAAAGAGAAATTAGAAGGTAAGGAAACTCAAGACGAAGTGGTTGAACGTCCCAAAATTGAACCCAAAGATAATACAGGAAAAAAACTTCAGGCTGCCAAGAAACTTAAAGCTGTTTCACAAGTAAAATATCATGAACAGTTCGTTAACAGATTTAAAAGAATATTAACAGAACATCATGCAACTGATATTTTTAAATCTGAAAAAGTTTCTAGAGATAAATTCTTATCTACTGCTCAGAAGATTCTTAAAGAACTTGAAGAAGATAGGCAGTTTAAAGAATATGCAAATGGAAAATCAATAACACCTTCTATTAAGCCATTAGTTGCATCTCCTACTAAACCATTAGTTGAACCTTCAGTTAAACCTGTTTCTAGTAAACAGCAAATAAAAGAAGCTGCTAAAGTAGAAGCTGAAGAAAATGAAGACGACATAGAAGCTGAAATATTTCCTGAAATCAAAGATGAGATTAAACAAGAATACACTACAGTTCAACCAAAAATGGTGAACAATAATACAAGATTAGTAAATGCTCCTGCATATACAAAATCTGTAGATGAAAAAGCTAGAAAAGAATTTGATGCGAATACAACTGACGATATTGATGCGAAAGCTATTGCTACAATTGAACAACATAATGAATTAACTCAATCGCAATATAATCGCGCTCTCAAGATGTCTCAGATGTATCACGATATTGAAGTCCAGTATCAAGGTAAAAACACTACAATTGATGAACTTCTTAATACATCTCCTGATGATACAGTATCTTCTAGTTCACTATCTTTCTTAAAAGGTCAAGTACCTGATGAGTCGATGCTAAAATCTTCAGTAGCTAACTTTGATAAAGAATACATGGATAAATTCTTTATGAGAGATTTGGTTCTTGAACTAGTCTCTTTTAATAAAGTTGGTATGTTCATGAAAGATTTGAAAGTTACAGATATCTCTGACTCCATGAACAATATGCTCGAGATTAGAGCTAAGTATGAAGATATTAATCACAAGGATCATACGATTCGTTTTACTGTTCCTAAAGTAGATGATCGTGGATACTGTTATATCAATGGTGGCTTAAAAGTTTTAAAGAAACAGCGTATTGCTGTTCCTATTTGCAAAGTAAGTTCTACTCGTGTAGCATTAACATCTGACTATGGTAAATACTTAGTCGAACGTGTTACTACTGTAGCACATAGTTTTATTAACTATATTGATAAGATCATCGAAAATGCTAACAAATTAATTACAGCTCAATTCGGTACTGCTAAACTTCAAGAGTTCATTTATCCTTATGAGTTTACTGCTATTGGAAAGAAATATACTTCTATGGTAGTTTCTGATAGTACGAATCCAAAAGATAAATGGTATTTCTTCTTCAATGATAGTTCTCAGTTAGTAGAGTATTTCGAAAAGTGTGGATTTAAGAAAGAACAAATTCAAGACGCTGTTGAAACTGCTAAAGACGTAAAAGGCTATCTTGTTGGAATGAACGGTAAAGATAAGCTGACTTATGTTTACATGAAGTTAGACGGATCCACTGTAGTGTACAGTAGTGATACCGGTGTATCACAAACAGGATCTACTTTCATAGATCTCTTATGTGAACTCTGTGCTGTAAATATCAACCACTTATCAGAATGGTCTGAATTTAAACTCTTATCGAAAAAGATACCTACGATCTTTGCATTATGCTATCGTTATGGATTAAGCTATATGCTCAACTATACGAAATGTAAATATGCAGTATATGAAAGACGCGGTACTTATCCTAAGAGGCAATCAGATGTAATCATTAAGTTCAAAGATAAAGTATTAGTTATCCCTCGTGCTCCATTATGCTTCAGTCTTCTGTTTGCTGGATTAAATAACTATGATTTATCCAAGATAGAAATGGACGAAATGGATAGTAAAGATGTGTACTATGATTTACTACAAGAAAAGAGAATGTCAGTACATAACTTAAAAGGTATTGATAACTACTTTGACTTATTTGTAGATCCTATTACTCGTGACGTACTATTCCGTATGGGTGAACCTACTGAAGCAAGAGATTTATTAATACGTGCTACAGCTTTATTAACAACAGAGGATTGTCCTCCTGTTGCTGCATCTACTAATCACAGATTCAGAAGTTACGAACGTATTAATACTGCAATCTATCGTACACTTTCAAATCTCTATAGTTCTTATCGCTATAAGACAATTGGAACTTCAAATAGTTTCTCTGTTAAAGATTTCGAAATTACGAATATGATTGTAAATGACCAATTAATGGAAAACGTTGATCAAATCAATCCTATTAACGATATTAAATATCGTGAAGAATATGGTCATGGTGGTACTGGTGGACGTCAGTCAACAGATACCTTTATGGTCGAAGATCGTCAGTGGCCCGAAGATGGTGTTGGTATTATCGGTGAATCTTCAGTAGACAATGGTAAAACTGGTTATGCTGGAAACATGTCTGATAATCCAAACATCGACAATATTCGTGGATTAACAATCAGTAAAAAGATAGATGATCTTGAACCTAGTGAAATTCTAACTTGTACTTCATTACTCGGACCTTGTGTAATTCAGGATGATAGTAAGAGATTCTCATTCTTGAACATTCACATGTCTCATTATGTTGCTACAGTTCAAAATGATCTACCAAGAGTTCGTACAGGATATGAGCGTGTTGTAGCACATCGTTGTAAACTACCTTTCGCTTATGCTGCTGAAGCTGATGGAAAGATAGAATCAATCGATGAGGATGCGCATGTTCTTACTGTTGTCTATCCGAAAGCTCAGAAGAAAGTTGCTATTGAATATGGCGATTTATATACGAACAATGGCGGTGGCGGATTCTGGTGTACACAGAACATTGTAATCAACGGATTTAAACCTGGTGATTCTGTAAAGCAAGGTGATGTTATCATTTACAATGAAAAATATTTCCATGCAGATCCTACGAATAAACAAGTTGACATGATGTATGGTGCATTAGCCAATGTTGCTATTATGGATAACTGTAAAACTGTTGAAGACTCTGATATCATTGCAGAAAGTCTTGCAAAGAGGTTAGCATCCGAACCAGTACATCTTAGAGATATTGTTATCACTAAGAAAACAAATATTCATAAGTTTGCAGACGTTGGAACTATGGTTAGCAATGCTGATCCTCTTATGATCTTTGACCAAGCTGAACTTACAGATGACATGTTTGGTAAAGTCGATGAGGAAACAGCAGTCTTACTTGGTGATGTTAATAGGCAAACGCCTAAAGCGAAGTTTACAGGTAAGATTGTAAAAATAGATGCATTCTACTTAGGTGGAACATCAGATATGTCTGAGTCAGCTAAGAAATTAGCTAATCATATTAACCATATTAAATCATTAAAGTTTAATGCTGCTAAAGGTACTTCTAACGGATCTAATTTCTATCCTTCAACTAGTATCTCTACGTCAACACGTATTGGTAAGGTTGTATTAGAAGAAGATACTTTAATCATTCGTTTCTATATTCAGCAAGAAGCAAGTATGTCTTGTGGTGATAAAATCGAATTTGATAGTAGCTTAAAATCTATTTGCTGTGGTACTGATCCTGAAGGATGGGTATCAGAAGATGGAAGTGTAAGATGCGAAGCATTATTCAGTGGCGTTGGTATCTGTAAACGTCTTATCAATAGTCCTGTGCTCACAGGTATTGCAAATAGATGTTTAGAGAAAACAGAAAAAGATATTTTAGATATGTATTTTAAGTAAAAGAAAACCCACTCTCGCGAAAGCGAGAGTGGGTATTTTTCTTTTAGAAACCCCCGATGTTTCGGAGTGTTTCTTCGAACTTTCCGTGTCTTTCGTACCTGTGGCCTTTTTGTTCGAAGGTGATTCGAACTTTTACACCGTTCCAGGATTCGAATTCTTTTGTGTCTCCTTCTTTGATTTCTCTTAAAACATTAAGAGGAATGTACTTGGGAGCAAAGAATTCTGGAGTCGGCTTCTTGTAGTACTCGAGACCGAGATCCGATACATAGTGATCGGAGTATCCGTGACAAGAGAAATTGTCATTTTTCGGATCGTCTCCAAGAATCCACATGTTGATCCATTTTTCTTCAGGATCATTGGAAGCCGGAATGCCGAGAACCGTACAAGGCGCAATCAAATGATTGCGAGATGACTTCCCAAACTCTTTGAGCTTTGCAGCAGGGTTCGGGATGATGAAAGCTGTCAGGTTGACGACGGTGGTGTTGGTGTTTGTGTCCATGAGTTACCTCCTTGGTTGTGTGTGGTTAATAGGACAAATTCACTTTTACCATTGGAGAAATATATACTCAATCATTTTTGAAAGACAAAAAAAGAAGATGCGGACTAAATCCGCATCTTCTAGTTGGTTAAGCAACCACCTGCTTGAGGTACTTGATCTTCCAGATTCGTTCATCGGTAGGATCAACCCAATCACCTACCTGAGTGTAGATTATTTCAAAATACACTTTTTCAACGAATACCATATTTTCACCTGTTTCCTTGGAAATTTTACGGATAGAGAATCCGTTTCCTCTAAGGAACTTAATCAGAGATATGGTACGAATCATTTTGTGATCAACAGTGGATGCTTTCTGGAATCGATACACAGGAGTATCGATGTAAGCAAAGTTGTCAATGAACTTATGTCCAAAGATAACTTTCTTAGCATCATCTCTGCTGGCTTTGAAGCCAGCAACTTTGAGAGCTTTGTAAATTGCTCTATCTCCCAGAAGTTCTGTTTCGCTGCAAACCTTTTCGTAAGCATCACAGAGAGAAGTTATAACTTCAGCAGTGAGATGCTGCATCTGAAGACGGACGCGAGTCTTTACTTCAGTAAGTTTCACCTCTTCTTTTGTAGGTTTTACAGGAACAGGAGCCGTCACCGATTCAACTTCTTCAGAAGTTTCCTCAGAAGGTTTTTCTTTCTGCTGATTCAGAATTTCTTGAGGAATAGCAGGAAGTTTGAGTTTGTCAGGATGATTCTTGATGTAATCATCAATGACTTCTTTGTGGGCGAGATAAAACTCGATTAATCTCTGATTCGTGATTTTGGAAGCAGGGACAGAATTGAGTTCATCTTCTCTGACCACGGAAACACGCGTTATCGTAGAAGCGTGTTCGCAAGTCATACCTGACAAAACCAGGACAGCACAATTAGCGTAAGATTCGCTAACTTCTTCTTTGCTTCTTCTGTTACTGGCGAAATCATAATTGATGTATTTCACCAATCTGTGAGCAGCTCTGGAAGGAATACTGATTCCCAGTTGCATACTGAGTCTGTACATAAACTCTTGTACACTGAGACCAGGTTCCTGTGCTATCTGGTTAATGATGTTGATTGTCTTTTCTTCGATACGCCTGAAAATGGATCTTCCTTTTACAGGAACACTTGTGCAAGCAACAGATTTTCTTTGTGAAAATCCTGTTGCAGCAATAGCTTCTCTTGTCTTTTCAGGCATCATCAGGTGACCAAGATTATCCTTTGATTCATCTGATGTCGAAAGTTTTTCTTCTTGAGACGAACCGAGATTAGAAGGATTAGACAGAACTGCTTCAACAGCAGCAGGATCAATCTTGGGAAAATCCTTCTTGACCGGTTTCTTCTCTTCTTCCGCAGCCTTGATTTCAGATACGGAAGTTTCCGTTTTTTCATGTTCTTTGTACTTGTCATAGACGCCAAAAACAGCATCTACAATATCGTGGTAAAAACCACGATTTACGTTGGGATCGAGTTTGATTGTGATGAGATCACTGGTGGGTTTGTTCATGGTTATTCTCTCCTTATTGAGTTAGTGGTTAACTATGTGAGTAATATATACTTAATAAGTAAAAGAAAAAAGAACAGGGAGCATGTGCTCCCTGTTCTTGATTGTTATTAAATTTCAATATTCTCATCGATCATTCTGCAAAGACGATCTGTATCAGCAGGATTAAATGTACCACTATACAGGAGTCTTTCTGCAAGAACACGAGGAAGAATAACGTCAGGATTTCTTCTCAGCAGTCTAATGATATGGGTAAGCTGAGGTGTGGGTCTCCTATTAGCTCCATTATGAGTACAACCAGAGTTGTATTCAATTGTTTCAATAAATAATTTCTGATCAGATGGAACTCTTCTTACATATCCAGGAGATCCAGATCCAGGAAGAGAATGCACAGTAGTATTCCCTGTATGCCCAACAAATACACTCTTAGGAGATGCAGAAATTGAAGTGTGCGGAGCAGAAACGGATGTAGCCAAGAAGCTTGACGTAAACTTCATGGCAGCACCAGGAGCAGAAGTGACATTGGCTGCGTACGATTTGTTAGACAGTAAAATCATGCGCTGATTGTCAACATCGTTAATGCGACTTTCTCCACTAACGATAAGTTGACCATCATTGTAGATGGTGGTTGCATCGGAAAAATTCCTAAGAACACAAACACCAGAATTTGTGATGTCATGAACACGACATCCAATTCCGGTAAATTTTCCACCAGGTTCAATCGTAATAGAATTTGGACGATGAGTTCTACCACGAATGGTAAGTGCACCATCTTTTGAAATGATAATGTCTTCATGTACAAGATTCAGAAGTCCATTTCTGACCATGTACTTTTCGAGTCGTTTTACCGACCATTTTCCTGTGATTGTAATCATAGGTTTCTCCTTATATAGGTTAATTGGTTTGAGGGATATTTAATTCAGTTGTATAATGTAGTTATATATAGGTAATGGAAAAATGATTTTCTTCACAGGAGTGGCCCAGGGCCACTCCTGTACATTCAATAATCGCTGGAAAAATAATCTTGATCGGTGTTCTTATAAATACGATAAGAAGCAGTAATAATGCCATTCCAAACAAAAAAGAAAGAAATTGCGTTTTTTTGATCTAGTTTTGTAGCAGTAAGATCATTCACTTTCAATATAGATATAAGTTCTATGAACTTATCTATTTTCTGTCGTGCATAATCGCAAAGGGATATGTCGGCAGGCTTTGTATTTCTGATACGAGATATATAAGAATATATGTAAGAGGAAATAACGCTTACATATTTATAATTTAATTCGTCTATAATTTTTGACTTGTGTTCCAAGTCATCCATCTTATTAAGTAAATATAATACTTTTCTTCTAAATTTAGAATATTCACCAAGATATATTTGTTCATCATTTACATGATAAACTAAAAACGATACATTCCAATTATTCAATAAAAAATCAAAGTTTGCACTAAATTGGTATAAGAACCCATGCCTTGTGTAACAAATTGAAATATCTTCCGGTTGAGACATTGTTTTAATACTCCGATATTAGTTGTTCATAGAATGAGGAAATAAGTTCGGTTATTTTTCTATCGATATGGACATCTCATGTAACCTTAACATTAAATTGGAGATAGCGCAATGAGTCTTTTATCTGAAACCATGCCAGCCACACAACAATGTGAGTCTGTAGCATTCAACACAGGAACTTTATTTGATTTAGCAACAGGTGGATTTGAACAAGGCATTGATGGTCATCTTTATCTTACCGGTGGATTAGGCTGTCAGTTTAACAGTATTGTAGGAAAGAATGGTAACTTTAAATCTACTTTAGCTGCTGGTCTTATCACACGTGCTGCTGCTATTTATCAAGATAGTGGTGTTATTATTTACGATACAGAAAATAGTATCAGTCAAGATAAAGAACGTATTGAAACTATGCCTGAAGAATTGACAGATCGTTTAAATCCTAACGATATTGTTTGGCTTTCTTCTACTCTTTATAGTTTAGAAGAATTAGATGAAATTATTCTTCAGCATTGCGTAAAGAAACAAGAAAAAATAAAAGAATTTACAATTGATACTCCTTTCTTAGATAAAGAAGGAAATCAAATTAAGCAGATCATGCCTACTTTTATTCTTATCGATAGTTTAACTGAGGCATATTGCGATAAAGAATCTGAAATGCTGAACGACATGAAGTCTGGTAAATCTGGAATGGGTGATAGTGCGAGTAACACGATCTTCATGAAAGATGGTAATAAAAAGACTTTATGGACTAGAGTCATGAGAAGAAGATGTGAACAATATGGTATCGTTCTTGTCATTACTGGTCATTATGACCAGAAGATGGCTTTAGATATGTATCATCCCAATCCTAAAGAAACAGTCTTTGGAAAACAAGACTGGGTTGTTAAAGGTGTTGGATCCAAATTTAAGTTTTTATCTTCTATCTATGCAAGAACAGAAGCAGTTCTTTTAATCGATTCGAACAAAGAAGCTTTATATCCAAATGGAGTAACTTCTCCTAAAGATGTATTTGAAGTTGATATGTATATAGATCGCTGCAAGAGTATGCAAGCAGGAACTTGCACACCTTTCGTCTGCAGTCAGTCTTCTGGATTATTAAACGCAGCAACATATTACAACTTTATTAGAAATCATGACTTCTACGGTTGTGATGGAAATAAACAGAGACAGCAATTAAAACTTCTTCCTGAAGTAACTCTGTCAAGAGGAACTATTAGACAACTTGCAGAGGCAAATGAATATGTTCGTAGAGCATTAGAAATAACAGCTCAGTTCTGCTTTGTTAAAGATTCATTTTTTAATAATCTTCCTTATGATATAAATAAGGATCCTATGAATTTATTTGATTGGTTAATGTCAGATAAAAACAAAGATCTTAAAGAAGAAATCTTAAACAGTCGTAGTTATTGGACATATAAGAAAGAAGATAAACCTTATTTGTCAGTAATTGATATATTGTATAAAGTCAAATGAAAGGATTTGACACATGTTTCAAATTAAAAAGAAAGCACCAAAACCTGTCTTACACAGTAATCCTCAACCGGCAGGAAATCCTGCTCCTGCTGCAAACAACGTACCACCACAACCAATAGTTTCTCCGAATTCTTCAATTCCTCAGAGTGAAGTCAAATCAACAAACAACATGTTTGGTATGATGGATGTTCCTGATTCGGAAAGACACAAAACAATGAGTCCTGAAGAATATAATAAGAAATTAGACAGGAGAGAATTAGTATTTGGTTGTGTTCCTGCTATCCCATCTATACCTGCTATAGATGATATCACATTTGACTATTGCGACGGATTACGCGTGTTCTTCCCACAAACAAAACCAGACGAACCTGTTAGATCTTATCGTATCTTTATTAAAGATGAAGAACTTGGTACAGTTGTATGCAATGAAGTTAATACAACGAAAGAACAAAAGTTCTATACTACAATTCAAAAGTATTTCGCTCATTTTGGATTAACGCTTATCCGTATGACAATGGTTCCTCAGGAAATGGTGACTCAGTTAACAGTTCATTATCGTTTAACTGCTATAGAAGTAGAAATGATTTATGAACTGTGCACCATTCCCGAAATCAAGCAAGACGATATTGAAAAAGAAATTTTCTACAAATGCTTTGTTCGTCGTGAAGAAGATAAACCAAGATATGCGCATGCTATCCAGGAACTTCTTGCATATGTGAAAACTCAGACGTTCCATCATAGCTTCAATCCTGAGGATAAGGAAGTATTTGTACAATTCCCGATTAGTACGATTGGTGATAGTATCGGATGGTTCAGTTATCTTGATCGTTTCCAGAAGAAAACGAAATGTAAACTTCTCGCTGTCATGAATCCTAATATTTATGATTTATATGAGAAACAGTATCCCAATATTAAGTTTATCGAAGCAAAAGATACAAGAGATTACAAACCCTACGCATCTTACAACATGGGTCTTTTCTTCAAAGCAGATACAACGCACCAACCGTTTGATTTTAGATACATCGGTAATGGTCGTACTGTGTCCAAGATTCTTGATGTGGATGATACTGATATTGCACCCCTTGTGGATCTCAGTGCTCCTAGAAAGATCAAAGAACCTTATGTGTGTATTGCTACCAACGGTAGTGCATATTGCAAGATGTGGACTCACCCAACAGGTTGGCAAGAAGTTATCGATCATCTTCTAAAGATCGGATATAAAGTTGTTTGTA
>Ga0247611_10005616_pt1 | contig 16468 bp, 14 predicted proteins | sample 177DNAGHGhighgp2_FD_192422 | JGI IMG/M metagenome (GOLD analysis project Ga0247611, IMG submission 192422) | Sheep rumen microbial communities from Palmerston North, Manawatu-Wanganui, New Zealand - 1770 DNA GHGhigh gp2 | ecosystem: Host-associated > Mammals > Digestive system > Stomach > Rumen... | reverse complement strand
CAGAACACAGAGTGCTTTCTCTGAGGACGGACTCCAGATCGGTGCCGGACTTGAGGACCTCGGTAAGGGCGCACGTTCAATGGTAGGTACAACATACGGTACACTCGCTAAGGGTCCCCGTTACCTCGAGCTCACAGACGGTTATATCACAGACCTCGCTCTCGATGAGAATGACGAGATCATCGGCTACAAGTTCGTTAACTTCGGTAAGATGATGGACTTCATCAAGAAGGGTGACGATGCCGCTACAGCTCTTCAGAAGGCTTCCGGTAAGTATGGACGTGTTGATGATGCCGTTAAGTTCATCGACCCGCGCAAGGAATAAGGAGGAATGACAAATGGCAGATTTATTTGAATCATACGAGAGAAGACTCCCCCAGATCAACGCTAAGCTTGCTGAATATGGAATCGCTTCCATCGAAGAAGCAGAGAAGATCACAAAAGATGCAGGTCTTGATGTATATCACCTCATCGAAGGCATTCAGCCTATCTGCTTCGAGAACGCTAAGTGGGCTTACACAGTAGGTGCCGCTATCGCTATCAAGAAGAACTGCAGAAGAGCTGCTGACGCAGCTGCAGCTATCGGTGAAGGTCTCCAGGCTTTCTGCATTCCCGGTTCAGTTGCTGACAGACGTAAGGTAGGTCTCGGCCACGGTAACCTCGGAAAGATGCTCCTCGAAGAGGACACAGAGTGCTTCGCATTCCTCGCAGGCCACGAGTCATTCGCAGCTGCTGAGGGCGCAATCGGTATCGCTGAGAAGGCTAACCGTGTTCGTCAGAAGCCTCTCAGAGTTATCCTTGACGGTCTCGGAAAGGACGCTGCAAAGATCATCTCAAGAATCAACGGCTTCACTTATGTTGAGACAGAGTATGACTATAAGACAGGCGAGCTCAAGGAGCTTTCCAGAACATGCTACTCCAAGAATCCTGATTCTCCGAGAGCTAAGGTCAACTGCTATGGTGCAGACGACGTTCAGGAAGGTGTTGCTATCCTCTGGAAGGAGAACGTTGACGTTTCCATCACAGGTAACTCCACCAACCCTACAAGATTCCAGCACCCTGTTGCAGGCACATACAAGAAGGAGCGCCTCGAGGCTGGCAAGAAGTACTTCTCTGTTGCATCCGGCGGTGGTACAGGCCGTACACTTCACCCCGATAACATGGCTGCAGGTCCTGCTTCCTACGGTATGACAGATACTATGGGTCGTATGCACTCTGACGCTCAGTTTGCAGGTTCTTCTTCAGTTCCTGCTCACGTTGAGATGATGGGTCTCATCGGCGCTGGTAACAACCCGATGGTCGGTATGACTGTTTCCACAGCAGTATCCGTTGAGGAAGCTGCTAAGGCAGGCAAGTTCTGATCTGACGAATAATCATTTGATGATATCGCCCCTGGAGTTATTCTCCGGGGGCTTTTCATTTTTGAAAAGACCGTCAAATGTCAGAATGACTTTTTAAGAGGCCCTATTTTATTGCTTTTGCGGTTTGAGGCAGTCATTGCACCGTGCTATTATGGTTCTATCCTTATTCCCGGAGGTTTTTATGGACGCTGAATTTGTTCCTATTTTGTACAACACCATTTGGGCGCTTGTGCCGCCGGTCGTGGCAATCGTGCTGGCGCTCATCACGAAAGAAGTTTACAGTTCGCTTTTTATAGGTATTGTGACAGGCGGCGTGCTTTTCTCGTTGGGTAACGCTGCACCTTATATTCATCCGGTAAAGGCGTTGGAGCACGTTTTCAACAATGGGATCATAGCATCACTTTCTGATTCCTATAATGTCGGCATTCTTGTATTCCTGGTATTCCTCGGAATAATAGTGGCGCTGATGAATAAAGCAGGAGGCTCTGCCGCATTCGGCAACTGGGCATCGGAGCATGTTAAATCGAGAGTCGGTTCACAGATCGCTACTATCGGTCTGGGCGTGCTCATTTTCATCGATGACTACTTCAACTGCCTCACGGTAGGTTCCGTTATGAGACCTGTTACTGACAGACAGAAGATCTCAAGAGCCAAGCTTGCTTATCTAATCGATGCGACCGCAGCTCCTGTCTGCATCATCGCACCGGTATCCTCATGGGCAGCAGCTGTTTCAGGATTCGCTCCTGAAGGCACAAACGGACTCATGCTGTTCATAAGGGCTATCCCTTATAACTACTATGCGCTTCTTACAATCCTTATGATGGTCCTTATGGTCGTATTCAAGATAGAGTATGGTCCCATGGCTCGTCATGAGATCAATGCGAAGAACGGTGATATCTATACAGTTAAGCCGGTTGATACAAAAGAAGAGGAGACTGTTGAGAAGAAGGGTAAGGTAATTGACCTTGTTCTTCCTGTAGTTGTCCTTATCATCTGCTGCGTGATCGGAATGCTCTACACTGGCGGTTTTTACAGCGGTGAACTTGAGGGCGGATTCTTTGCCAGATTCGTTGAAGCTTTTGCAAACAGTGATGCTTCCGTAGGCCTGGCTTACGGTTCGTTCGGCGGAATCGTTTTCACGATCATCTTCTATCTTGCAAGAAAGATATTGAACTTCAAGGACAGCATGACTTGCGTTGAGGAAGGCTTCAAGTCAATGATCGCTCCTATTACGATCCTTACGCTTGCATGGTCTTTGAAGGCCATGACAGAGTCTTTGGGCGCTGCTGAATTTGTAGCAGGCATCGTTGAGTCATCAAAGGGCGATTTCAATATGATGCTTCCCGCTATCATCTTCCTTATCGCATGCGGCCTTTCATTTGCAACCGGTACATCATGGGGTACATTCGGTATCCTGATCCCGATCACGCTCGAAGTATTCAAGCTTACAGATCCCGATCCTGCCAAGGCTACTCTTGCCGTTATCTGCGTATCTGCATGCATGGCAGGTGCCGTATGCGGAGACCATTGCTCACCGATCTCTGATACGACTATCATGAGTTCCGCAGGTGCACAGTGCAATCACATGGCGCACGTCTCGACACAGCTTCCGTATGCACTTACATGCGCAGCCGTATCGTTCATAACTTATATGGTTGCCGGATTTGTAAAGAATGCAGCTATATCACTCCTGATAGGAATCGCGCTGATGGTAGGTATGGTCGTACTTCTCAAGTATGTTCTGCCGACACCTGATTCTTCTTCTTTGCAGAAAGAGACTCCGAAATCTGAGAAAGGATGATCGCGCCGAACATGATAAGGCACCCTGCCATCTCTCTTGGCAGCATGTTCTCGTGAAGGATTATTGCAGCGGTAATAACTGCGAAGACCGACTCGAGGCACATTAATAGAGAGGCAACAACGGGACTTGCTTTTTTCTGTCCCAGTATCTGAAAAGTATATGCTATGCCGCAGCTCATTATTCCCGAATAAAGAAGGGAAGGGGCTGCGGTCTTTATATCTGCGATTACGGGCTTCTCGAAAATAAACATTGCGACGACCGATATTACCGCAGCAACGAAAAACTGCATGAATGACAGCTGCACGCCGCTCGTCTTTCCGTCTTCGACTGATTTATCTATAACCATAATCTGGACAGCGTAAAAGACTGCGCATATAAGCGCAAGTATGTCGCCGAGATTGATGTCTGTGAGTTCTGAAGGATTGATGCAGAGAAAGAACAGACCGATAAGGCCTATGAAGATCGATATCCATGTAAGCGCAGCGATCTTTTTCTTCAAGAAAATGACCGAGAAGAGCGGCACGAAGAACATGTAGAAAGCAGTGACAAATGCAATCTTTCCTGAAGTTGAATAGTAAAAAGCAAACTGCTGGAAATTCTGTGCGAATGAAAAGACGATGCCCAGGATCAGGCCTTTCTTAAGAGTCGGGGCGCTAAGATCGAATCCTTTGTTGATTATGAGTGTGAAGGGAAGAAGGAAAAGCATCCCGAGAGCAGTTCTGATCCCGGTAAAAGTAAATGCGTCAATACTCTGCATGCCGATCGACTGGGCAACAAAAGATGAACCCCAGATGATGGCAGTGATGAGAAGCAGTATTACTCCCTGTGGCCTGGTCTTGCGCATTTTAACTCCTTTTATTTAAGCAAAAGAAATATATATTAACGTAGTTGGTTTTGCAAGTTGGACTTGACGCATACCCTATGGGGGTATATAGTTATTAAAGATATAGATACCCCAAGGGGGTATATGACCGGAGGTAACGCGATGGCTGAGAAAAAATGTCCGCACTGCAGGACCAAGGAAAGATCCGAAGAAGAGATAAAGGATCTCATTACGCGCTTGAACCGTATTGAGGGCCAGATCAGGGGCATCAGGAAGATGGTTGAGGAAGATGCTTACTGCGTTGATGTCTTAACTCAGGTCAGCGCTGCGAAATGTTCTTTAAACAGCTTCTCGAAGGTGCTCCTCGGAAGCCACATAAGAACGTGTGTAGCTGAAGATATCAGAAACGGATCGGAAGAAAAGACTGAAGAGCTGGTTGAGCTTCTTCAGAAACTTATGAAATAAATATCAACCTTAGAATGCGTATTCCTTATGGAAAACAATGAAGTAAGAACGGATAAGTACCTGGTTACCGGCATGAGCTGTGCCGCCTGCCAGTCACATGTCGAAAAGGCAGTGAACGGCGTAGAGGGCGTAAACTCGTGCAGCGTATCGCTTCTCACAAATTCAATGAGTGTCTCAGGCTCCGCTGACCCCAAGGCTGTTATAAAAGCTGTGGAAGATGCCGGCTATGGCGCTTCGCTTGAAGGCGGTGCGAAAGCCAAGGGGCATCTTTTCGAGAGCATGGAAGAACAGCTAATAAATAAGGAGATACCGGTCCTCAGAAACAGGCTTATCAGTTCGAGTTTATTCCTGCTCATACTGATGTATTTTTCCATGGGTGTCTCCATGTGGAACTGGCCTGCTCCAAAGTTCCTTGAGCATAATATGATCGGGATAGGGATCATTGAGATGCTCCTGGCCGGCATCGTCATGGTGATCAATAAGAAGTTCTTCGTGAACGGATTTAAGGCGCTCCTTCATAAGAGCACAAATATGGATACACTGGTCGCAATGGGATCGGGAGTCTCATTCATTTACAGCTTTGTAACATTGTTACACATGACAACGGCGGGCTCTCACGAGGCTCAGATGGCTTTGATGGATGAACTCTATTTTGAGTCCGCGGCCATGATCGTGACCCTGATAACGATAGGAAAACTTCTTGAGGCGATATCGAAGGGAAGGACCACGAATGCTCTCAAGGGACTTCTTAACCTCCAGCCGAAGACTGCCGTTCTGATCAGAAACGGTGAGGAAGTAGCCGTTCCCGTAGAAGAAGTTATGGTCGGAGATATCTATGCCGTAAGACCGGGCGGAGCTGTCCCCGTGGACGGCAGGATAGTGGAAGGCGAATGCGCTGTCGACGAGTCTGCTCTTACAGGTGAATCAGTGCCTGTTGATAAGATGGCAGGCGACAGGGTATCAGCAGGTACCATCAACAGTTCGGGATATATCAGATGCCGCGCCGAAAAGGTAGGTGAAGATACCACGCTTGCGCAGATAATAAAGATGGTGAGCGATTCTTCTGCAACGAAGGCGCCCATCGCGAGGATCGCGGATAAGGTCTCAGGAATATTCGTTCCCTGTGTACTCATTATTGCATCTGTTGTTTTCGTGATCTGGCTTGTCACAGGTGCAGGTACCGGATATTCGCTTACGAGAGCCATCTCGGTACTCGTTGTAAGTTGTCCGTGCGCATTGGGTCTTGCAACGCCCGTTGCGATAATGGTCGGTAACGGAGTTGCTGCAAAGAACGGAATCCTTTTTAAGACTTCCGGTTCGCTGGAGCAGACGGGCAGGGCTGAGATAATTGTCCTTGATAAGACAGGTACGATCACAAGCGGTGTTCCGCAGGTCACAGACATCATTCCCGTTTCTGATGAAGCATCACTCCTGAAGTCAGCTTATGCGCTCGAAAAAAAGAGCGAGCATCCACTCGGAAAAGCGGTTGCAGAATACTGCAAAGAACAAGGCGTTGAACTTGAAGATGCCGCGAACTTCCGCATCAGTGCCGGCAACGGTCTGGAAGGAACAGTAAACGGAAAGAATATAAGAGGCGGAAACATAAAGTTTATTAGATCTGTTGATGCTGTTTTCGAAGAAAAGGCAAAAGAGCTTGCGGCAAAGGGAAAGACACCGCTTTTCTTTGAGTCCGACGGCAGTCTCATTGGCATTATCGCTGTGGCAGATACGATAAGAGAAGACTCATCCGAAGCGATAAATGAGTTAAAGAAATTGGGCCTTTATACGGTCATGCTGACGGGCGATAACAAAAGGACAGCAGATACGATAGGAAAGCTGTCAGGCGTTGATATGACTGTTGCCGACGTCCTTCCCGGAGACAAGGAGAAGATCGTAAATAAGCTCAAAGAATACGGCAAGGTGATAATGGTCGGCGACGGCATAAATGATGCACCCGCGCTGACTTCAGCCGATATAGGGATCGCAATCGGCGCAGGAACGGATATTGCTATAGATGCTGCTGATGTTGTGCTCATGAAATCGACTCTTAAAGATGCTGCGGCAGCTATCAGGATATCCAGAAGAACGATAAGGAATATCCACGAGAATCTCTTCTGGGCATTTATCTATAATATCGCGCTGATCCCTGTTGCAGCAGGTGCGTATGCGGCTTTGGGAATTGCCATGACACCGATGTTCGGTGCTGCTGCAATGAGCCTGTCAAGCTTTACGGTATGCATGAATGCACTGAGGTTAAATATTGTAAGACCGTATGATACCAGGCGCGATAAGGCCGGAAGCGATATCAGGAACAGGCTTAAAGAATTTGAGATCAAAAATGAAAAGGAGATAAACACTATGGAAAAGACGATCACGATCGAAGGCATGATGTGCGGACACTGTGAAGCAACCGTTAAGAAGGCTCTGGAAGCCTTGGACGGTGTTATCTCAGCTGATGTATCCCACGATAAGGGCACGGCTGTTGTAGTGCTCGAAAAGGAAGTTGCTGATGAAGTCCTTGCAAAAGCTGTTGAGGATAAGGATTTCAAGGTTACCGGAATAAGCTGACAATAATAAAAATACTATGTATCAGTGAAATTCCAACTAGTGGTAAAATAATTAGAATTGTACACTTTGGGGGAAGGAAACACTGTCAATGATACATATTTTAGTAGTTGAAGACGAGAAGCCTATATCCAATCTCATCCGCATGAGTCTGACTAAGGCGGGCTATTCATGTATGTGCGCTTTTGACGGCGAGGAAGCTCTGGATATCATAAGGAATAACTATTTCGATCTTATCCTTCTGGATGTCATGATCCCTAAGATCGACGGTTTTTCTCTGATGCAGTATATCCGTCCGATGAAGATACCTGTCATATTCCTTACGGCAAAGAATATGGTAGAGGACAAGGTAAGGGGATTGGAGCTCGGCGCAGAGGATTATCTTCCCAAACCGTTCGAGATCATCGAGCTGCTCGCCAGAGTCAATGTTGTGCTTCGCCGTTATAACAAGACTGATACCGAGATCCATATTGCCGGTCTCACTATAGATACGAAGGCCATGATCGTCTATAAGGACGGTTATCAGATCGCGCTCACCCCGAAGGAGTATGAACTGCTTCTGCTTTTTGTAAGAAATCCGGGTATCGCGATGTACAGAGAGACGATATACGAGCGTGTATGGAACGAGCCTTTCCCGTACGGGAGCAAGACGGTCGATCTGCATGTTCAGAGACTTCGTAAAAAACTCGGCTGGGAGGAAGTCATCCACGCTGTGCCCAAGGTCGGATACAGGCTGGAGGCATAATAAATGCGTTTCAGGCAGAAGATGCTCCTCGTAATGGTATGGCTTCTCACATTGAGTTACGGTGTGGGAGGCGTTCTTCTGATATCACAGAATTTCAGGAGCAGTCTTGCCCAGGTGGAAAAGACTACCGCCGAGTCATACGAGATGATCCTGCAGTCGGTACAGCTCGTAAACTATGTCGATATCCAGCAGGATCTGTCAAGCATAAGCAATGCGCTTGAGAGAATGAATACTGCGGAAGGCCTTGTGGGAATGAGGCTTACGAGGAACGGACAGGTTCTTTATCTGACGGGCTTTGATACCGAGGATTTTGAGACGTCAGCTGCTTTTGAGTCGCTTCTTTTCTCAAGGGATTCACGGCATTTTTACGAGATAAAGGGTGAGGTTCAGACCAACGGCAGACCGCTCGAACTCATAGCTCTTTATGATATTTCTTTTGTATATGAGGCAAGGGACGAGCAGGTCAGGACCTATCACCAGGTCCTGATCGTGCTGATACTGTTGGGCGGTATTACCGCATGGCTTACTTCATACCTCATGACCCAACCGCTTGCCAAGGTATCGAGGACTGCGAGAGCGTTGTCTTCCGGCTTCCTTGAAGCCAGGGTCAATTCCAAGACTCATGATGAGATCGGACAGCTCGGCGCCGACTTTGACAACATGGCAGACAGGCTTACCGAGAACATTAACGAACTGAATCTTGCCATGGATCATCAGGACAGGTTTATGGGAAGCTTTGCCCATGAATTGAAGACACCTATGACGTCGATCATCGGATATGCGGACCTTCTGAGAAGCCAGGCATTAAGCGAAGAGGAATCCCAGGAAGCTGCGAATTATATCTTCTCCGAAGGAAAGAGACTCGAGTCACTTTCGTTAAAGCTTTTGGATCTCCTTATGATGAAAAGGGAAAATGCCAGCATAAAGCTCATTCCGACAGATATGCAGCAGCTGATCGAAAACCTTACGCTGCACCTTCAGCCTGTCTATAAAAAGAAAGGCATAGTCCTTCAGTGCAAATGCACTCCCGGACTCTGTGCCACCGATCCTGATCTCTTCAGCTCGCTTCTCACAAATCTGCTGGACAATGCCAGAAAAGCAATTGATAACGGCGGAAATATCCTTATCATGGGAGAGAAGGTAAAGGGAAGCTACCGTATCCGCGTCTTTGATAACGGAAGGGGTATGCCTGAGGAAGCTTTAAGGCATATCACCGAAGCTTTTTACCGCGTAGATAAATCGCGTTCGAGAGCGCAGGGCGGTGCCGGTCTCGGTCTGACGCTCTGTAAAGAGATAATAGAACTGCACAAAGGAACCATTTCTTTTGCCTCGAGAGAAGGCAACGGCACCTGTGTAACTGTCATGATAAGGGAGATATCAAAATGAGAAAGATATATACCCTTGTTGTTTCGGTATTTGTTGTGATGGCGGCTCTGCTTGGCTGGTTCCTTCCGCTGGCATATTTCAATGTCAATGACACGTTCTATGAGGGCAAGCAGGCATCCCTGGATATCGAGCAGATCAATCTGTCATACAGGGACGACATGTCGATGAATCAGAAGATCAACATAATCAATTACGAATACTATCTGGCCGAAGCTATAGAGATCGATAAAGGTATATTTATCCAGGAAGACGAGATTAAACAGATAATGAGTGACTTCGTGAGTGATTTTGCCGGTTATAAGATCGATGTGTCAAAAAGATGGAAAGCTACGCCTAATCTCGTAAATCTGAGCAACAGAGGAACAATAGTCATCTGGGAAGTGCAGGTATGGCTGAACAACAGCTGGAAGTTTGAGTGCCTTCTTGACGACAAGACAGGAGCGATCCTTAGCTGCGAGTTCCGTTTTGATTATTACGATGTATATACCAATGAGTATTCTGATTATGACCCTGATTGGAATAATCTTATACCTGATATCGAAAATGATCCTGAGTTTTCAAAGACTATATGCGAGCGTTTCGGAAATGCTTTATATAATCACTATTCGAAGCAGCTTTCGGCTAAACTGATATCATATACTCCTGTTACTTCATGGGCCGATGTCGGTTCCAACGGCATCAGGCTTGTGTTCAGGGATTCAAAGAACTACACATTCGGGATCAGCGTGAAAGTCGTATTGGATGAATATACGTTGAGTACGTTCTGACAGGTGGTTTAAGTTCTGGAGGGAAAATGTCTGATCCGGCCAAGAGTTTTCATAACGTAAAAACATTTAAAGAGCTTTTTATGCTCCCGTCGAAAACGGATCTTGATCTGATGGCAGCAGTTCCGGCGCTTATGTTCCTGATATCTCCCGCAGTTTATTTTGTCCAGATAGCGGTCTACAGCGGGTGGCGTTATGATCTTACCGTCACAATGATCAGGGTAGCCGCGGTTATCCTGAGCCTGATCGTAATGTCATGTCATTTTGCTCAATTGGTTATTGCCAAGAGATCTTTGAAAAGCATTGTTTCAGATCACAGACCTCATTTCTGGTTCCTAATTATGGCGGTTTTGATGATCATCTCCACACTTTTAAACGGCTTCACGATAGAGGCGATGACTGGTGACTTTTACCGTGCGGAATCGTTAACCACGTTCCTGTGCTATATCATCTGCTTTTTCGGATGTGCTTCGATGATACGTTATGAACGCACCAAGAGATTCCTGCTCGATTCTTTTCTTGTCTCGAGCAGTTTCATTTCGGTCATGGCGCTCCTGGATCTCAGCGGGATACTGCCTGTCTGGTTTTTCCATTTTATCCAGGAAAAGAACACTATGACGGCAGTCTTCTTTCAATACAATCATTTCGGATATTATCTGGCTATCGCAACCACGGTTTCGTTTGCAATGTATCTTTATGAGAAAAAGACGGTTATTAAGATACTTTATCTGTTGTCCACAGCACTGCACGCTTTTACACTGATCGCAAACAATACACGCGGCTGCTATCTGGCTTGTTTTGGTGCGGTTGTTGTTACTTGTGTGGTATTCCTTGCCACTCAAAAGGGCAGAAGACGCGCGGTGCTGCCTGTCCTGGCGGTCCTGGCCGCCGGCTTTGCGGCCGGGTTCCTTGCAGTACCGCAAAACTTCCAGCGTTTTATGAAGCTTTTCCGGGATGTATCGGACATAACATCATCTTCTCCGGATGCTGCGGGAGAGACCGCACAATATGCCGGGACAGGACGATGGCTTCTTTGGAAACTGACGGTGGGAGCTATTCTGGAAAAGCCTGTCTTCGGATGGGGAACGGAAGGCATACGCGTAATGCTTGCAGAGAATTCAATTGACGGAAACAACCGCCCTCATAATGAGTATCTGCAATACGCAGTGTTCTATGGTATTCCCGCAGGACTTGTTTATATTTTCGCGATCGTCAGCATCTACCGCAAGGCGGTAAAAAAGATAGCTGAACTTTCGCCGTCCACTGTTGTTGCTCTGCTCGGAGCCTGTGCTTATCTGATCTCCGCATGCTTCGGAAATACGATGTTTTATACAGCGCCGTTCCTTTTCATCCTGCTCGGTATGGGATTTCAGTCTGCTGTGCCGGAAGCAAATTGAACTTGAATCGGGAAGAACGGATATCCTGATTTTTTGCAATTGATGCCGTTTTGATGCCGATTTAGTACTTTTTTGATTTTTCCCTTTGCAATAATACCATCAGAAGCAAAGCAAAGGAGGAAAAAACATGTTTCCGGATTTAGCAGTTAAGTTTAAGAATTATGCCGCAGATATGGGGAGCGGATTCGTTGTGATTGCGGGCTTTTTGCTCGCAATCACAATGGTATTTGTTATGGTTTTCGCACGCTGGAACGGAATCAGAAACAGTACCTCTTACTACGGGATCTCCCGGGATGAACCCGGGATAGAATCCCAGGTCGAGGAATCCGGCTGCATAACACTTGTTGTTACCGAAAAGGATTAACCCCGATCAGTCTTCACCGACGAATACATTCCAGGATGCAATCTCAGTATCTTTTATGGTCTTCATAACGAGTTTTGCATTATCGAGAAGATAGTCGCTGTAGCCCGAAGACCAACCTCGAGCTACCAGTTCCTTGATAACCATACCGCTTATTTCTTCTATAAGATCGACCTTAGCTGAACTTTCTTCTTCGCTCATTTGAGAAAGCCTCATAAGCGGTAGTCTGACACTCTTCAAGGTGGTAAACTCTTCCATCGCTCTGAAACGCCATTTGTAATATGGCATATACCGGCCGTTGAGAAGGAACAATGCCGCGGAAATCTTGTATATAAATTCCGTAACACAATAATAAGCGGCCCCGACATCACCACGCTTTATGGAGCGATCATAGTTGAACTGACCGGTCTTTCCGGCCATGGCCAGGTCTGCAGCGACTTTCTTCTTTAATACATCTTCAGGATAAAATCCTTCCCATACTTTTCTAATCGCACTGAACTCTCCCGAGACATCACGGAACACTTTTCCGTTTACGGCTTCGGCAAGATACATCTGCGGGGTTGCAAGCCAATCCTGCGTTGAAACAGGTGCTGCTGTCATTCCCGTATGCTCATAATAGAATTCTTCGATACTGTGAACGCCGATGCGTTTGCTCCTTGCACCCGTCATGATCCTGCTCGGCTCCGCCATCCCGATATCCATTCTGTGTCTGAGGATAAATTCTTCTGCAGGAAGTGAGTCATATGCTTTCTGAAGATCATCGCCGATCTTCTTTTTGAGTTCTTCAGGAAGCCATAAGCAAAAGCCCGGAGCGTAATCGTGATCTCTCGAGATGTAGTCGTCATATCCGAAGCATTCGGATGTCTGACCGGCAAGACCTGCCGCTATCTGATCCTTGTATTCCGCGAAATCTTTTTCGAGCATGGGAAGACCATACTCTTCGAAATATACTTCTGATATCTTAAGTCCGTTCCACATAGTAAGCCCCTCTGCGAAGAATAAATCAAAAAGAAGCGCTGAGGTCATCAACGCTTCTTTTATTCTACATCAATTGTATTGATCTTATTATTTTGCAGCTGACATCTGCTGAGCCTGAACTGCTGTGATGCAGATTACGCCTGCGAGCTCATCTACGCTGCATCCTCTGGAGAGGTCATTGACAGGTGCTGCCAGACCCTGAAGGAAACTGTATGCTTCGGCCTTGCCGATCCTCTGGATGAGCTTATAACCGATGTTGCCGGCCTCAAGGTTAGGGAAGATGAGGACATTAGCCTGTCCTGCAACGGGTGATCCGGGAGCTTTGGAAGCTCCGATCTCAGGGATGATTGCAGCGTCTAACTGAAGCTCTCCGTCGAGCATGACATCAGGATATTTTTCTTTAGCGATCTTAACTGCTTCAACTACCTTGTCTACGAAGGGGTGATTTGCCGAACCCTTTGTGGAATGGCAGAGGAAAGCGACCTTGGCTTTTTTGCCGATGAGAGCTTCGAAAGATGCAGCAGATTCTGCTCCAATCTCGGCTAATTCCTCAGGATTGGGATCCTGCATCAGTGCGCAGTCGGCGCAGAGGATGATGCCGTCTTCGCCGATGGACTTGTCGGGAATATCGAACATGAATGCGATCGATGCTATCTTTCTCTCAGGAGCTGTCTTAATGATCTGAAGAGCAGGACGGAGCATGTCTGCGGATGTGTGGCATGCGCCTGATACGAGACCGTCAGCATCACCTGATTTGACCATCATGATGCCGAATGTGAGCTTATCGCCTGAGATGAGCTCTTTTGCCTTTTCGAAGGTCATGCCTTTTTTTGCTCTTATCTCGGCTAAGAGGGTTGCATATTTATCAATCTTGGCCGATTTGGTGTGATCAAGGATCTGTACTCCTGTCAGGTCAGCGCCCAGTCTTGCGGCTGAACCCATGACTTCTTCTTCGGTTCCTATGATGATGGGCGCAGCGGTTCCTTCGGCAAGTACTTTTGCTGCCGCGAGTATAGTTCTGTCGTCTTCTGATTCGGGAAGAACGATAGTCTTAACATCACTTCTTGCTCTTGTTTTGATCGTCTCAATAAAACTCATGGTTTTGTTCTCCTTAAAGAAAATCGAAGCCTTCAAATCTCGGCTTGCCGGGATATGTCTTTGCCTGTTCGTCGCCTCTTAATACTCTGAGCGCTGCAGCTCTCATGGCTTCATGTTCGAGTTCGCCGGGATATGAGGCGATGGGCGCGATCCATCCGCACGCTTCCTCAATGCCGCCCAGCACATCCTGGAAACGCATCAGTCCGCCGGTCAACACGATTCCGTCGACTTCACCGTGAAGTACGCATGCCATTGAACCGATCCACTTTGTGATCTGATAGATCATGGCATTCCAGATAAGCTGTGCCTTGGGATCACCGGCTTCAACCATTTCGTGGATCGTATCTGAATTAGATGTGCCGAACCAGGATGAGAGACCGCCTGTAGCCATGCACAGACTTCTGAGTTCTTCCTTGGGTCTGTCGTAAAGCTTGGTGATAACATCGGTTATGGCCATTGTTCCCATTCTTGTAGGAGTCATCGGGCCGTCTCCGCCGCTGCCGTCATTGGCATCGATCATTTTGCCGTGCTTGTGAGCTGTGATGGTGATGCCTCCGTCGATGTGGCATACGATGAGGTTCATCTCGTTATACTTTCTGCCGACGCTCTTAGCATACTTATGAGCTGTAGCACGAAGATTAAGCGCATGTGTTGCTGAGTGTCTGTATATACCCTTAACACCTGTGATCCTGGCAACATCCTGATATTCATCGACGACGATGGGATCGACCATGAGAAGTCTGCCGCCGAACTCGTCGTGAAGTCTTTTTGCCATCTGTACGCCGAGCATGCTGGAGTGATAAACACCGCCCTTAGCTTCGCGGATATCGTTTATTAGTCTGTCGTCCACTTCGTATGTGCCGCCTTCGATGGGGTAGCATGCACCGCCTCTGCCGACGATCGCATCAACGCCTGTGAGATCGATATTATTATCTTTCAGCCACTTCATAACATATTCCATGCGGTAATCGAGCTGGTCGTTAATGGTGGGGAAATCTTTCAGTATCGCTGAATCGTGGAAAACATTGCCTTCGAGAACGCTCTTTTCATTTTCGAAAAACTCGACCTTGGTGGAGGTGCTTCCGGGATTCACTACAAAGATGCGGAATATTTTTGTATCTGACATATACGTTCCTCTTTATCATTGTTTAACTAGGACAGTATACTCGCATTTTGCTGAAAAAAATACAATATTCTTTCCTGTGATGTTAAGGCAGCGTTAAGGATAAGTCACTTTTGTTTGAGTATAATTAACGTGTTGCTTCATAACGGGATTAATGGGAGGTTAATATGGAAGATAAAACTTTGCGCAAGGGCTTATCGGTAACGGCGATAATACTTGTTGCAGTCATGGCTCTGGTCATGTGCCTGAATAACGTCAATGGCATTGCTTTCGGTGATGAGACTAAATATTACGGTATTCCTTTTATCGCTGCCTTTGCGATACCGCTTCTGGGATTACTTATCATCCTTACACGTTATTGCAAGAGTACGGATACTGTAAGTGATATGATCGCCGCAATAGGCGTCAGATATGCCATCTTCGGCTGGTGCTTTATCTTCGTAATGAGAGTGATGGGATACATTATGAAGATATTCTTCCATGATTTTTACATGCAGAATTACTCAACCATCTATCTTATAATGAATTCGTTTAATGTATGTGTCGTATGCACGCTGGTGCTGGCACTTGTACTCCGCGGTCTTCCGACAGTAAAGATAGAGAAGAAGACGATCAAATTCGGGCAGCTCCTTGTGCTCATACTGATGGTTTACGGACTTGCCCAGGTAGGTTCTTTGATGGGAATGCCGATCCATACCGTTCTGACACTTCCCACAACGTTAAAGGAACAGGAATCACTGGGCCAGCTTCAGGATCTTCTCTTTACGTCAAACACTGTCATCAGGATCATTACCGTAGGAATCCTTCCGGCCATCTTTGAAGAACTCCTGTTCAGAAAATTTCTAATAGACAGGACGCTCCGTCACGGAGAATTCATCAGCTGTGCAATGTCCGGCATAATGTTCGGCTTATGGCACGGCAATTTCCAGCAGTTCTTCTTCACTTTCTTCATTGGTGTTCTGTTCGGTTTTGTCTACATCCGTACGGGAAGGATAATATATACCATGATCCTTCACGGAAGTTTGAATCTGGTTACATCTTCGATAACGACTGAACTCTTGGCTGAGTTGATCAAGCGGACCGGTTTTAATTTCGAGACAGGACAGGTGGAAGAACTTGCCGATTATACTGAGGCAATGAATTCACTTCTGCCGGTCCTGCTTCTGATGGTCGTCTGGCTTCTTATCATCACCGGGATACAGGTTGCGGGCTTCATTCTCCTGATCGTCAAGCGAAAGAAGTTCAAGCTTGTCGCAAGAGAAGGGGAGATGCCCAGAAAGCAGCTCCTCCGCACGCTTACACACAGCCCCGAGATGTGGATATTCTTCTCCATGGCATTGCTTCTGTTCGTTAATTCTTACATACCTGATATCATCGCTCTGTTTATATAGCGCGAAATGAAAACAAGCAAATGAAAACAAGCAAACTAAAAGAGGTTGTCCCCCGGGACAACCTCTTCTATTTAGCATAATCAGTTGATTAAGATTACTTCTTGCTCTTCTTGGAAGGCTTTGTGTTAACCTTATCCTTGAGTGCCTTACCAGCCTTGAACTTAGGAGCTGTGCAAGCCTTGATCTTTGTAGCAGCGCCTGTCTGAGGGT
>Ga0247611_10005615_pt1 | contig 16474 bp, 12 predicted proteins | sample 177DNAGHGhighgp2_FD_192422 | JGI IMG/M metagenome (GOLD analysis project Ga0247611, IMG submission 192422) | Sheep rumen microbial communities from Palmerston North, Manawatu-Wanganui, New Zealand - 1770 DNA GHGhigh gp2 | ecosystem: Host-associated > Mammals > Digestive system > Stomach > Rumen... | reverse complement strand
CGGGTGCAGGCACAGAGCAAATGTCATTAACGTTGAGCGATGATGTGGCGTTTGTTGATTCTGACAAGGACTTCCGCAGCATTACGAAAGTAGGAAACACGGATATAAGCATTGACAGCAGAGTGACGCTGACCACTGACAGCGTGTTCTATATGCAGAGACTTGACGGCAACAACGGCGGATTGCTCAGTTTGAAGAGCAATGTCGTGGAGGTTGTCTCAGAAAGCGACGACTTGTCAGAGAGCGAGTATGAGGCAATAAACACTGAGAATAACCGCAGGTATGATGGCATAGGCATACAAGGATTGACTGGCGGACAATATGTCTTTGTCAGAACTAATGGAGTGAAGCCTGAGCTGCGCTCAATGACGGCAGAACTTGTGTCTGGTGTATCAACGAAGTATGAATATGTGTACCATATGTACAGTGACGACAACCTTTACCTCTACTTGCCTTACGGCACTTATGTGAAGTCTGTCGAGGTGCAGTCCAATAAGGAAATGGTGACAACCAATGAGTATGGCTATGCCACATATATTACAAACAATGCGTTGGACTTCTCTGAGATGCCAGATGCGTTTGTAGCGAAAGTGGTGATAGATGAGCCTACCAGCAATAACTTCACTTGGGATGAAGTGATAGATGCTCCGGCAGGAGAAGTCTTGCTAATAAAGGGTGAGCCAAACACCACATACAGTATGCCGATGATTAGTAGTGCCGATACGCTGACCAACCTGCTGACTTATAGTGCGACTGCCACAGATATCAGTAATGTAGAGAAGCCAGTGTATGTGGTTGACCTCATGACTGGTAATATGGAGAAGGTCAGTGATAAGACACAGCCGATACCTGCGTTTACACCTTATATTATTTCAGCACTTGATGAGACCGTTTTCCGTCACTATACAATGTCAGCAAGCGGCAGGCTGTCAATATATAGTGAGAAAGCTCTTGATATCTCGGCTGTGGACGGACTGAAAGCGTATGCCTTGGAGTATGAGAATCCAGAGGGTGTCCATCTGAAGGAAATAACAAAAGTTCCAGCCGGTAACGGCGCAATTTTGGAGGGAACTGCTGGTGCCCCATATGATGTTCCTGAGATTCCTGTAGCTACGATTACTTGTGATAACAAGTTCAAAGGCTCAGAAACCAGTGAGTTTGTCACGGCAGATACAGATAAAGCGGTATATGCTCTTAACACCTTGACGGGTGACGTGGAGGTAGTGGATAAGAGCGTAGTGACAAAAATATCTGCGGGTGAGGCATATTACGTGTCAAAGTACAGCGGTTTTGAAGAACTGCGTACCAATGCGGCTGGAGCCACGACGCATGTTAGCAGTCATGCGTTAGACTTCACGGAAGCGGGAATTCAGGGCTTTATAGCTACAAGCGAGGTAAACCCAGACAGCGTTGTCCTGTCACCTGTTGGCATGGTGCCTGCTGGAACAGCGTTCCTTGTTAAGAAAGCCAAGGCAAACTATACATATAAGGTGCCATACTATGATGGTGAGGTAACGATAGGTACTAACCTCTTCCGCGGTTCATTGACGGAGGAGTTTGATGTAAGCACCGTTGATTGCTATGTTTACGGTCTGTTAGAGAACAGCGATGTATTGAAGCATGTTGATCCTACGGCTCACATTCCTGAGAGGACGGCATATATTGTCTCACAATATAAGTTGCCTGTTCATGTAGATGCAGTTGACATAACTATACCTTCATCAGGTATGCGTTCATTTGTCACAAGCAGAGCGCTTGACTTTACAGGTATGGAGAGTCTTGAGGTGTTGGTATGTGACACGGTGACACTGAAAGAGCCATGCTTCAAGAGAGTCTATGAGGTACCGGCCAACACTGCATTCTTTGTCAAGGGTGTGGCTGACACAACATATACTGTGCCTGTAGGTACATGTGAGAGCCTGCCTTATAATAACCTTATACAGAGTAACCCTATAGGCTACTACACGGGGCTTGTAAGCACTTACGTTTATATTGTCTCAGATGAGGGAGAGGTGGTAGTAGCTCCAAACAATACGTCTATACCTGCGGGTGAGGCGTATATCATCTCACCATGGAGAGGCTATGAGGATATCAAGATAGCAGCATCAGGCAATGCAACATGGGTGACTAAGCAACCGTTAGATTTCACAATATTAGAGGGCGAACTTACCGCTATGGTTGTTGACAATGAGAAATACAATAGTATACATACGGCAGAGGTGACGAGGGTACCTGCAGGAACTGCTTTAGTTTTGAGTGGAACTCCTAACGCTGTCTATTCAGTGCCTGTCGGTCCAAATGTAGAGTTGAACAGAAAGAACTTGTTGCGTGGTTCCGCATACGAATCGTTTGCCGTATCAGGCACGGACAGTATTGTCTATGTCGTGAGTGGTGGTAAATTCGTCAGGGCGGCAAAAACTCTTGTCATTCCTGCAGGCAAAGCTTACCTTGTATCAAAATACCGAGGATTTGAGGAAGTCACTACAAGTGAGAGTGGTCATGCGTCATACGTATGTGAACACGACCTTGACTTGACTGATTTATATGATGAGTTGGAGGCTTATATCGCAAATTATGAGTCACCGAGTGGCATTAATCTTGTGCGTGTCGTGCAGTTGCCAGCCGGAGCACCTTTCTTCATGAAGGGAAAGGCAAACACCACATACAAACTGCCTTATGCCAATGTGCCGGTATCTTATGAGGGCGGCTCAATAATGCGCGGTTCAAGAACGGAGGACTTTGATGTCGCAAGTGTTGGCGATTCTGTTGTCTATTGCCTCTCGGGTGGGGAGATTTTGAAGGTTTCTCCTTCGGTGACCATTCCTGCAGGCAAAGCATATATAGTATCCAAATATCTGGGTTTTGAGAGTATTACGACGGCTGCATCAGGCTATGCTTCATACGTCTGTGAACACGCTCTTGACGTGACAGACTATTATGGAGAGGTTCAGATACTCGTAGCAGACTATGAGACAGAATCTCCATATTCTTGTCATCTGCGCAGCGTTAAGCAGGTTCCTGCTGGTACAGCATTCTTCTTCAAGACCATGGAACTGAAAGACAGTACATATAAGATACCGTATGGAGACTGTACGTCACTTGAGTGTGAGAATTTGATACGTGGTTCACGTACAGAGCCGTTTGACTGTTCTACCGCGGGTGATTCGATTGTCTATGCTCTTATGAATGGTGAACTGACAAAGGTGGCCAAAACTGTTACGATACCTGCGGGTAAGGGATATATAGTCTCTGAGTACGGCAGTTCAAGTGCTGGAGCGAAGCGCACTTTCTTCATTGATGATGAATACATCACGGCTATCGATGATGTTCAGGAGGATGGTACGACTAAGCGGCCGTCGCGCAGGGTTAACCTTGCAGGTCAGGAAGTCGATGACAGCTATAAGGGCATAGTTATAGACGAAAGTGGTAAGAAATACTTGCAGAGGTAAGAAAGATTTCTTATGGAGGTTAATAAATGTAAAAATATCAGAAAATCTTTTTATATAACATAAAATATGTGTAACTTTGTGTTGGTGTAAAAGGATTGATGAGAAAACTAATTAAAGTCAAGATGGAAAAAAGAACATACATTGTCCCAGAAATAGAAGAAGTAGATATGTATTTGGAAAGCATTATCATGGTTAGCGGTGGTGAAAATACACCAGGTGATGATGAGGTCGGTAACTCAGATGATATTGAAGCCAAAGCTTGGGGTGGTTCTTGGTTTGATGATGGGTATGATGAATAATGGTAATATGAGTTATAATATTTCATTATATATAACAAAAGCAGCGATGTGAGTAATTACATCGCTGCTTTTGTTGTTTCTGTTTCGCGTTTGTTTGTGGACACAGCCTTATTATGTTTCTGTCTCATGTCTCTCAAGGGATGAAATATATCTGCTCCTGTCTGTTCTCTGTGTCGTGTTTGCCTTTTTGTAGCTCTTGCAAATGCTTCACCATTTAGGTGGGGTAGGAGGGCTTGAGGGGGAGACTTTATTTATATCAGCTCAATGCCGTTGTCGGTAATTTTTATCAGTCTCTTCTTGTAGAGGTCGCCCACGGCCTGCTTGTATGTTCTCTTGCTGACTCCAAACTGCTCCTGAATATCGGCGGCGTCACTCTTGTCACCAAGGCGGCAGCGGCCTCCCTGCGTCTCAAGGTATCTCAGGAGACGTGCAGAGAAATCCTCTGTATGTTGTCTGCCGCTCTTCTGCAGCGCACAGTCTATTTTGCCGTCCTTACGCAGTTGAGAAATAAAACCCTTCACGCGGTCGCCGGTGTGCAGAGAACGGAACACCTGAGTGTCATAAAGCAGTCCGCCGTAGCGGTTGTCAATAATCACCTTGAAACCAAGGTCGGTCTTCTGCCATATCAGCAGGTCCACCTCCTGTCCTACGGTCAGGGCCTTATCATCTCCGGGCTGCAGCGTGTGCAGGAACTTCTCTATCTTGGCAGAAGCCATGATGCGGTAGCTCTCCTCATCAACATGCACGTAGACAATGTATGAGCGTCCGCGCTCCATGCGCCTCTTCTGCTCGCGGAACGGACAGAACAAGTCCTTCATCAGTCCCCAGTCAAGGAAAGCACCATACTCGTTAACCCATGCCACCTCAAGGTAAGCAAAGTCGCCCACCATAGCCTTCGGCTCCAATGTGGTAGCTATGAGTCTCTCCTCGTTGTCCAGATATAAAAACACCTCAATCTCATCTCCCACCTCAAGGTCTTCCGGCACATATCTCTCAGGCAACAATATCTTGCCCTCATATCCGCCTCCCTCAAGGTACATTCCAAAGTCAACACGCCATGCGGCGCGCAACTTATTCTTCTGTCCCAGTCTCAGTTTTTCCATGGTCATCGTTATTTAATACCATACCATCCTTGATGTGAATGGTGCGGTCGGTTGTGCGTGCCAGCTCCTCATCGTGCGTCACGATGACAAACGTCTGGTTGTACTTCTCTCTGAGCTCAAAGAAGAGCTGGTGCAGCTCCTGCTTGTTCTTTGAGTCAAGGGAGCCCGACGGCTCGTCAGCCAGTATCACGGCAGGGCTGTTAATCAAAGCCCTTGCCACAGCCACGCGTTGCTTCTCGCCTCCCGACAGCTCCGCCGGCTTGTGTCCCATCCTGTCTGCCAGTCCGAGAAACTGCATCAGCTCCTTGCAGCGTGCCTTCGCCTCGCTGCGTTTCCTGCCTGCTATGAGAGCCGGCAACATCACGTTCTCCTCAGCTGTGAACTCAGGCAGCAGCTGGTGAAACTGGAACACGAAACCTATGTTCCTGTTGCGGAAGTCGGCCAGCGCGTTGGTTGACAGCGTGGTCACGTCAATGTCGTTAATCATCACCGTGCCGCTGTCAGGCCTGTCCAGCGTGCCCATTATCTGCAGCAGCGTGGTCTTGCCCGCTCCGCTCGGTCCCACTATGCTCACCACCTCGCCTTTCTCCACGCAGAGGTCGATGCCCTTCAGCACCTGCAGTTGTCCGTAAGACTTCGTGATATTTTGTATCTTAATCATCTTTACAATTTGGAATATATGAGACTACAAAGGTACACATTTTTTTCAAACTTCTCGCTATCAAGCCTAAATTATTTGGCTATTAGCACTTTTCTTCGTAACTTTGCATAAAGAAAGAAAGGAAAGACAACAATGGAAGAAAAGAAATACAACCGCACCACCGTCACCGCGGCGCTTCCTTACGCCAACGGTGGAGTGCACATAGGCCATCTGGCAGGAGTATATGTACCGGCAGACATCTACGTGCGTTACCTGCGCCTGAAGAAGCGTGACGTACTCTTCGTCGGCGGCAGTGACGAGCACGGCGTGCCTGTCACCATCCGCGCCAAGAAAGAGGGCATCACCGTTCAGCAGGTGGTTGACCGTTACCACGAGATGATAAAGAAATCCTTCGAGGACTTCGGTATCTCGTTTGACATCTACAGCCGCACCACCAGCGACATACACCACAAGTTCGCCTCCGACTTCTTCCGCACGCTCTATGACAAGGGCGAGCTGGAGGAGATAACCGAGGAGCAGTATTGCGACGAGGTGACGGGCGAGTTCCTCACCGACCGCAACATCGTTGGCGAGTGTCCACGATGCCATGCGCAGGGAGCCTACGGCGACCAGTGTGAGAAGTGTGGTGCCACACTCTCTCCTGACGAGTTGATCAATCCTACCAACAAGAACAACCCCGGCCACGGACTTGTCAAGCGTCCTACCAAGAACTGGTATCTGCCGCTGGGCCGCTATCAGGACTGGCTGAAGCAGTGGATACTGGAAGGTCACAAGGAGTGGCGCTCCAATGTCTATGGCCAGTGCAAGTCATGGCTCGACATGGACCTACAGCCACGTGCCATGACGCGTGACCTCGACTGGGGCATACCAGTACCGGTGGAGGGAGCCGAGGGCAAGGTGCTCTATGTATGGTTTGATGCACCTATAGGCTATATCTCAAACACGAAGGAGCTCTGTGATAAGGAGCCAGAGAAATGGGGCACATGGCAGAAGTGGTGGCAGCAGGACGATACCCGTCTCATACACTTCATAGGCAAGGACAACATCGTGTTCCACTGCCTTATCTTCCCAGTGATGATGAAAGCCCACGGCGGCTACATCATGCCTGATAACGTGCCAGCCAATGAGTTCCTCAACCTTGAGGATGACAAGATATCAACCTCACGCAACTGGGCTGTATGGCTCCACGAGTACCTCGTTGACCTGCCGGGCAAGCAGGATGTGCTGCGCTACGTGCTCACCGCCAACGCGCCTGAGACCAAGGACAACAACTTCACATGGAAAGACTTCCAGGAGCGTAATAACTCTGAGCTCGTGGCTATCTACGGTAACTTCGTAAACCGTGCCCTGCAGCTCACTAAGAAATACTTCGACGGCGTGGTACCGGCTTGCGGACAGCTGCTTGACGTTGACAACCAAGCCATAGCAGAGTTCAAGGACGTCAAGGAGCGTGTGGAGGAATATTTGGAGCAGTTCAAGTTCCGCGAGGCACAGAAAGAGGCTATGAACCTCGCCCGCATAGGCAACCGCTACATCACCGAGTGTGAGCCGTGGAAGGTGTGGAAAACCGACCCGGAGCGTGTCAAGACCATCCTCTTCGTATGTCTGCAGTTGACTGCAAATCTTGCAATAGCCTTCGAGCCGTTCCTGCCGTTCTCTTCAAAGAGACTGCGTGAGATGCTCAACCTGTCAACATTCGAGTGGGAGCAGCTGGGCAGCATGGACATCCTCAAGGCCGGACACCAGCTCTCCGAGCCGTCGCTGCTCTTTGAGAAGATAGAGGACAGCGTCATCGAGGCACAGCTGCAGAAACTTGAGAATGCCAAGAAGGCCAACGAGGCGGAGTCCTATGTGCCAGAACCGGTGAAGGAGAACGTGGACTTTGAGACATTTGAGAAACTCGACATACGCGTGGGACTCGTCACATCATGCGAGAAGGTGAAGAAGTCAAAGAAACTGCTGAAGTTCCACATTGACGACGGAACCCCTGACGGTCGCACCATACTCTCTGGTATTGCCGCATACTATGAGGACCCAGCCGAGCTGGTAGGCAAGCGAGTACTCTTCGTTGCTAACTTCGCCCCACGTAAGATGATGGGTGAGGAGAGTCAGGGCATGATACTCTCAGCCGTTGACTATGACGGAACACTCTCTGTCACCACGACGTCAAAAGATGTCAAGCCAGGCAGTCAGGTGGGATAAGACGAAGACGAAAACGAAAACGAAGACGAAGACGGAAAAACTGTAAAATGTACCGCCCTTGAAAATGTAAAGTTTTCTAAAAAAGCGGTGAAAGCATAGCTTTTACGTCGTAAAACGATAGCTTTTACATCCTGAAAGTTGCCCTTTCGTGGCGTGAAGTGATAGCTTTCTCCACATAAAAGCATAGCTTTTACACTGAAAAAACATAAAGAACGACCTTTTTGCTACATCTTGCAAAAAGGTCGTTCTTGTTTTTGCCCCCTCAGAGGCCCTGTATTCAATTCACACCCCTTTATGGGCTGGCAGCCCACCAGGCGCTTTTTATTCGCTTAAAAAGAGTTTTCTTTTACGGTAAATTTTACAGTTGCTAAGAAAGCCCGTGTTGATGCCTGCCTACTCCTCGTCAGCGGCAGTCTTCGTTGTGATATACTTAGAGAAGAACATAGTGGCGGTTACGGCTATGAGGAATGCCGCAGCTATCAATCCCACCTCCACCTTGTGGTTCATCGGGTCCACCCATACCTCGCTGAAGAAACCGTTGCGCGCGGCAATCTCCACGAACGACCAGAACACTATCACAGTGGCGAGGGCAAAACGTATGTTCCTGCCCCATGAGGTGATGTGCAGCTGTTTCTTCAGCATCAGTGCGGAGCCTACAAGGCATATCAGCGCAAACGCCAGGGTAACGGGATGACGCTGTCCGAGGAATACCGGGTCGTAGCAGAACATCAGTACCAGATACACTCCCCACATCATCATTATCCACTCCATGAAGACAATTATGGAAGGATGGTGAGCCATAGGGCGCAGCTCTATGCTGTCGCGGGTGTTGCTCTTCAGACAGTGACGCTGTATCCAGTTTATGAGGTCGCATCCCGTGCGTGTACAGAAGGTGTAGAGCACCATGACGGTAATCCACAGTCCGAAGGTGGCTGGCATTATCAGGTATTCGGGGCGCGAGCCGCGTATAGCCTTCAGTTCAGGGCGTGTGTAGTCAGCGAGCGGTCTGCCGTTGATGAGGTAGTCCTGGTGGGTTATCATACCGTCGGTGTACTCGGTCATTGTCTGTATAACGCCAGAGCCTTGCAGGTCGCAGTGCACACCATATCGTTGGGCGTAATATACGAACAGGAACTCCACCCATCCGGTCCAGAAGAGCATGGCGCCCGTGATGCCCCATACGGTCTGTCGGGTGTCGCCCTTGGCATACACACCGATGATGACCATCAGCAGGCCAAGCAGTCCCATGGCGAAGGCGCTGTAGTGCAGTGCGGTGGGTGACAGGAAATGCTCCATCAGGGCCATCAGTGCGTGTCCTATGGGCATAAGGAGTAGTATGATAAACAGGGAGCAGACGGTCTTGAATACTCCGTTGCGGTTAAATGTGGTGCACATCGCCAGTTTCGTTTTATTTGTTTATAAATTCAGCCAGATATCTGTCATCAGGGAGAGCATCTCCGAGTAACAGGTACAAAGTTACAAAAAAAGAGAGAATAATCAAATAGGCGAAAAGTTTTTATATGTCACGGAAAAATGTTATCTTTGTATCCCGAAACATAACCTTAAACAATAATTATACGGATATGAAGATTGTAACATCACTGTTTTTTATGCTATTTGCGCTCCTTTGTAACGTCAGCGCCCAGAATCCTTACCTGCCGTTGTGGGAGTTTATCCCTGACGGAGAGCCATACGTTTTTGAGGACCCCGATAACCCTGGCAAATACAGGGTTTATATATACGGTTCGCATGATATGTTGCGCAAGTATTATTGCGGCAGGGACCAGGTAGTGTGGTCGGCGTCTGTTGACGACCTTGCCCATTGGCGTTGTGACGGCATTATATTCCGCCTTGACAAAGACCGTGACGGCAACCTTATAAATGCTAACGGAGACGGCGACGTGCTGTATGCCCCCGATGTGTGTGAGACCACAGACTCCACCGGCAGGAAGGTGTATTACCTCTATCCCAATGTGCAGTCAGACGAGCGCGGCAGTGCCGTGGCCAAGAGCTATCGTCCCGACGGACCGTTTGAGGTGTGCAACTGGAGCAAGGATAACCCACGCCGCACTGTGGGTCCTATAAGCTTTGACCCCGCAGCCTTCGTCGATGACGACGGCAGGGCGTATGCCTACTGGGGCTTTGGCCGTTCTATGGCCGCAGAGCTTGACCCTGCCACTATGAGTACGGTGAAGCCGGGCACGAAGGTAATAGACAATATGATAACGGGTTTCAAGGATTCTGTAAACATGGTGTATCGTTTCTTTGAAGCGTCATCCATAAGAAAGATAAAAGACAAGTATGTGTTTATATACAGCCGCTGGACTAACGAGGGTGAGGACGGACTGCCGCAGACCAACTACACCCTGGCATACTGTTACTCCAACTCTCCGCTGGGACCGTGGACATACGGCGGCACCATTATTGACGGACGTGGCAAGGAGCGTCAGCCTGACGGCAGTGTGAAGGCTACTGCCACACCTTGCGGTAACACCCATGGCAGCCTCTGCTGTATCAATGGCAAGTGGTGGGTGTTTTACCACCGCCAGGCAGGTACGTCAGAGTATTCGCGCCAGGCCATGGTGGCACCAGTGGAAGTAGAGGTGCGTGAAGGCGAGGGCGGCTATGTGCGTATCAGCGAGGCAGAGTACACCTCTGAGGGATTCAAGACCGAAGGCCTTGACCCACTCACAGAGTATCAGGCAGGCATAGCCTGCTATTACACCGGACCGCATGGTGCGCGGCAGGAGTTCCCGAATATGATATACTCCGGTTCGCATACAGAGGTGCATTACCTTGAAGAGTATCCCGGCTACAGCTATGACAAGGCGGCGGAAATAACCAATCCATACGCCACTGAGATAAACCGCTGTCCTATGGTCAATAATGTTGACGGTTCGGTGGTGGGCTACAAATACTACAACTTCTCAAAGACGTATGGCAAGAAGAAACTGCGCCTGCAGCTCAACTATGAGCCGGAGGGCATAGACGGTACTGTGGATATATACATAGACCGTCCGTCAGAGCAGGAGGGCGGCGTGCGCATAGGTTCGCTGACAGTCAAAGGCAGCGGTGCGAAGGCAGGAGAGCCTGTACGCGCGTCAGTTGATGTGAGCAGCCTGAGCCATCACAACGGCAAGCATGCCCTTTATCTGGTGTTCTCTTCAAAGACCAAGGGCAAGTCTGTATGCAGGCTTAACACCTTGCGCTTTTCAAGTGCTGATTAAACAAAAAAAGGATAATAAGAAGAAATGAGAAAACTATTATTATTGTCGCTGTTGCTGACAACAATGCTCTCTGTGTGGGCATCAAAGAAAGTAGAGTTTACCATTACGGGCAAGACCTCGACAATGTCGCGTGAGATAGAGATAAGGAACTTTGCTACGGGTAAGACTGTCGGTACCGTCATGGCGAAAAACGGCACTTTCGTATATAAAGGTAATGAGTACACAGACAAGTATCTTGAGTTCTTGGATGTAACATCCAGAAAAGTCAATCTTGTTATCATTGACGGCTCTGACATAACGTTGGATATGAACAGGGACGCAGTGTCGGGCAGTCCGCTTAATGAGGAGCTTTATGCCGTGGCACGTAAGGCAGCGGAGTTGCACAAGGCTAAGAAGAATAGTGAGGCTCGCTCCTATCTGCTTGAGAGGATAGAGGCCAACAAAGACAATTGTGCGCCTGTATATTGGATATACAGGTACTATCATATCCTGGGACATGAGGATGTGAAGACGTTGATGAATAGTGGCAGGGACTATACCAAGCACCCGGCAAGAGTTCACATTGACAATATAATGGAGAGAGTGGAAAAGGAGAAAGCGTTGCTGGGTACGGACGCAAAGGATTTCAAGATTCCAGACATGAGGGGTGAGAAACACCGCATCAGTGAGTTTTTTGGAAAAGGAAACTATGTGTTGATAGACTATTGGGCATCGTGGTGTGCACCATGTGTTAAGGAGATACCTAATATAAAGACCAATTACGAGCGCTATCATTCCAAGGGCTTTGACGTCATAGGCATATCGCTGGATAAGGATAAAGCTAAGTGCATCTCGGCATTGGGCAGGTATAACATTCCCTGGAAGAACTTTTGCGACTATGAAGGATGGGAAAGTATTGCGGCAGCAGTCTATGATATACATACGATACCGTTTAACATCCTTTGCGACGGTAACGGAAAGATAGTAGCCGTCAACTTACGTGGCAAGGCTCTCGGCAGGAAACTGAAGGAAATATACGGAGAGTAATATGTAATGGATATAAAAAAGAGAGCCTCCCCGTGGCATATATGCCGTAAGGGAGGCTCTTGCTATTTGAATCAATAAGGTTTTCTTATCTTACTATTGCTCCGATTACACCACCTATGATACCGCCTACTACGGCTGCTGTGGCTACATTGTCAGGATGACGCTCCACTACTACTACCGGACGGGGAGCCGGAACAGGTACAGGCTCAGGACGGGTTACCACCACTGTGCGAGGTGCTACTGGGCGTGCCTCCACTACGTGTACAGGACGAGCGTGACGGTGATGCCTGTTTGCCTCGTGGTGTACCACTACCACCGGGCGGTCATTATGATGACGGTCGTGGCGCGGGTTAGCGCTAACTGCTGATGTACCGATGACGCTGAGAACTATGAGTGTGAGTATTGACTTTTTCATAACGTGGTTCCTTTCTATTTAAGTGTTAGACTTTTCTTTCTTTTTTCTGTAAGCAAAGTTAACGCAAAAAAGTAACTCACGAAATGTTTTTCCCCTAAACGCAAAAGTGAAATCCCTATAATGGTGGGAGGATTTCCTATCGGGAGGAACAGCCTACGTTGGTCAGCATATATGAGCTGCTTACTGCTTCAGCAGGTCGTCGATGCGTTCGAGATAGTCGAGCGAGTCATCAATGAAGAAACGCAGTTCTGGTATTATGCGCAGTTGGTTTCTTACTCGTTGTCCGAGGTCGTAACGTATTGTGGAGGTATTCTGCTGTATGTTCTTCAGCAGTTCGTCACCACGCTCAGAGGGGAAGATGCTGAGGTATGCAGTGCAGATGCTGAGGTCTGGCGATATTTTCACTCTTGTTACGCTTACCATTACGCCGTGCATCTGGCGTGTCTGGCTTTGAAAGATGAGACTGAGCTCCTTTTGCAGCAGTCTTGATATTCTGTTTTGTCTTGTTTCTTGCATATCTTTATTCCTTATTCTTTATTCCCTATTCCTTATTCTTTACTCCTTATTCTTTACTCCTTATTCTTTACTCCTTATTCCCTATTATCTCATGGAAAAGCCGTTATACACATTGATGTCCACGGTGCCGTGAATACCGTTGACTCGTCCGTCGGGACACAACTGCCAGTACACGAGGTTGACATCAGGTTTGTATTCTCCGTAGCGTGCTATCCATACGTCATACTTCTTCTTTATGTCGGGGGCGGCAGACAGATGGCGGTTTACGAAACTTTGGCTCACATAGAGTATCGGTCTTACTCCGCGTCTCTGCTCCACAATCCTCAGCCATGTTCGCACGCTGTTGAACAGTTGTTGCTCTCCGCCTGCCTTGCGTATCTGTGCGTCGGTGGGTTCAAGGTCGAGTACCGGTGGCAAGTCGCCCCGTGTATATCTGCTGTTCTTGAGGAAATACTCAGCCTGTGTAGAGCCCGGTGAGAGTATGGAGAAGAAGTGGTAGGCACCGGTGCGGTAGCCGTGCTTGCGTGCGGCGGCATAGTCGGACGCAAAGTATCTGCTCTTTATGGTTGTGCCCTCGGTGGCTTTTATGTAAATGAAAGACACGGGGTAGTTTACGGCTCCTTTGATGGTCTTCTTGGAAATGGTGCCCAGAGATGTAATTCTGAGGTTGCGCCAGTCTATGGCATAACGCTTGCGGCCGTGCTCATGCTGGAAACGTGAGATGTCGATGCCGTAGATTCGCTCGGGGGTGTATGTGATGCGCTCACCGAGGAAACGGTCTTGTTTCCATTCGCCCAGCATCAGCCTCTTGCCTGGAACCATGGAGAAGCCTACGCCTTCTCGTTTGCCGTGCTGCCATTCGCCTTCATAGAAGTCTCCTTTATGAGAAATGAAGCGTCCGTAGCCGTGGGGCTGCATTACGGAGTCACGGTTGCCGGTGTAATGGCCTATGGAGTCGATGTGAGTGTAATGGACTTTGACGGTTTTTGGGTGACGGTTGGCAAGGCGCTTTAGTGCGTCGTCGGCTGTCAGACGTGAGTGGCGCAGCCGTGTGAACAGGTCGCCCTCTACGTCCACCTCTTCCTGTGCGGTGGTGGGTTGCAGGCGCAGCAAGGTGACGGAGTCGTTGCTCTCAGTAGGTATGCAGGCTATAGGACCTTTGTAGGTGTTGATGTAATAGTTGCGTACCATGCGTACCCTGAGGTTGCCGTTGCCGCTCAATGCTTTCTTTATCAAGGTGTCGAGGCGCATGATGGAGTCGGTCTTGGCTGTGAGTACCTCACCGTATCGTGCCACGATGTCGAAGCCGTTGTCGGTTACGGTGTGCGTCTTCATGTAATAGTCAATATCGTTGCGCTGCTCGTGGGCTATGATAATGTCGTTGGCGGTTATCTGCTCCTGGTGGTGCAGCAGGTTGCGTATCTGCTCGCTGCTCATTGCGCACAGGCGTGATGTGTCGGCACTCTCCACTGCCATGGTGCCGCCGCAGTAGGGTAGCAAGCCGAAGCGGCGTATCCATTCTGCAGGTGCGTAGCTCTGTTCGTCGCGTACTTTCTTTGACGAGGCCTCCACAGCGTGTATAAGCAGGCTGTCGCCCTCTGTCTGGGGGAACGCTATGAGGTCAACGCTGTCAACAGACAGTACATAGCGTGTGAGTACGGTAAGCGTGACATCATTGTCGGCTGCCTCCTCGTTGCTGACAGGACGCAGCAGCCATATCAGCCATAGTGTTGTCAGCAGTAACAGTAAGACTGATAATATTACAAGATATATCCTCTTCTTCTTTGACATTATTACAAGCTTTTCACCATTTCTTCGCAAAGGTACACTTTTTTTCTTGAATGACAAAATGAAAAACAGGCTTTCGCAATAGAAAAATCCTCCCCCGCCATCGCAGCGAGAGAGGACAACAACACAAACACAAATTAGTCTGGCATGAGACTATGCTCAGTACGCAGACTTGTATTTCTTATCTGTAAAGCCTGCGGCTTAAAGTCCGAAGAGTTGTTTCAGACCACCGTCAACACCACTGAAGCCCATGAAGGCGAGTGACAGCAGAGAGGCGGTGATGAGCGTGATGGACATACCCTTCATGCCCTTAGGCACGTTGGCAAACTCCAGTTGCTCACGCAGTCCGGCGAAGAGTATCAGCGCCAGACCGAAGCCCAGGGCAGAAGCCAATGCGTAGTCAAGAGACATCAGCAGGTTATAGTCTTTCTGTACCACGAGGATGGCTACACCGAGCACGGCGCAGTTGGTGGTTATCAGTGGGAGGAACACTCCCAGGGCCTGATAGAGTGGGGGAGATACCTTCTTGAGTATTATCTCTACCATCTGTACCAGAGAGGCTATGACGAGAATGAATGTCAGCGTCTGCAGGAACTCAAGACCGAACGGCACAAGCACGAACATCTGTAAGCACCATGTAACGAGGGTGGCCAAGACCATTACGAAGGCTACGGCTGCCGACATACCCAGTGAGGTGCTGACCTTCTGGCTGACACCGAGGAATGGGCAGATGCCAAGAAACTGGCTCAGCACGATATTGTTTACGAATATCGCTGCTATGAATATCAGTATATACTCCATGTCTTTATATTATGGATTATGGGTTGTTTTAATATTTATGCTTTCTTGAAGCGGTTGATGATGGCAATGATGAAGCCTAAGGTCATGAAGGCTCCCGGAGGCAGTATGAAGAGCAGCATACCGAAGTCCTCTGGTATGATGCGGAAGTCAAATACCGTTCCGTTGCCAAGCAGTTCACGACAGATGCCAAGTACGGTAAGGCCGATGGTGAAACCCAGTCCGATGCCAATACCGTCAAAGGCAGAGTCAAGAGGGTTGTTCTTGCCTGCAAAGGACTCTGCACGACCGAGGATGATACAGTTCACCACAATGAGTGGTATGAACAGTCCCAGGGACTTGTTGACCTCAGGCATGTATGCCGCAAGGCAGAACTGCACTATTGTCACAAGCGTTGCTATCACTACAATATATACAGGTATGTGCACCATGTCAGGTGTAAGATTCTTTATGGCAGAGATGATGATATTAGAGAATATCAGCACAGCCATGGTAGCAAGTCCCATCATCAGTCCGTTGAGGGCGCTGGTGGTGGTGGCAAGCGTAGGACACATACCGAGCATCAGTACAAAGGTAGGGTTCTCCTTTATGATGCCGTTCATTATTATTCCGAATTTACTCATAATGTTCGTTCCTCCTTTGTTTTATTTGTTTTCTGCATAAGTGTTGTAAGCCTCTTGTACGGCGCGCAGGAAGGCACGCGATGTGATGGTTGAGGCTGTGATTGCGTCAATCTCTCCACCGTCATTGTCTTTGGTTACCCTGAGCTGGTTCTTGGCGGGGTTCTTGCCTATGATGCTTGACTTCTCGCTGTTTCCGCCGTTTTCCACAGACTGGAACCATTTGTCGGCCTTGGCACCGAGTCCCGGTGTCTCAGCAGTCTCAAGTATGGTGTAGCCCAGGATGTCGCCGGCGTTGTTGAAACCTACGAGTACTGTCAGGTTGCCACCGAAACCGTTAGGGTCTGTTGACTGTATGGCAGTGCCTTTG
>Ga0247611_10005614_pt1 | contig 16477 bp, 8 predicted proteins | sample 177DNAGHGhighgp2_FD_192422 | JGI IMG/M metagenome (GOLD analysis project Ga0247611, IMG submission 192422) | Sheep rumen microbial communities from Palmerston North, Manawatu-Wanganui, New Zealand - 1770 DNA GHGhigh gp2 | ecosystem: Host-associated > Mammals > Digestive system > Stomach > Rumen ... | reverse complement strand
AAGCCTGGCTTATGCCTAAATATCTTGATACCGCAAGTGTTGAACATACACAAAAATCAGCTCCTCTTTTTACCATTTTCAATAGCCCGCTTGCTACTTTTGTCATTTGAGCTTTTGTTACTCCGTATTTCACAAATTGATTATATACCGTTTGTAATTTTATACCCATTTTATTTGCAAATGCTTTTAATGTTGTTAAACCTTTTTTTGTATATTTTTTTATTATTTGGCTTGTTAACGATACTGCTTTTGCTGCCGGCTTTTTGGTTGCCGTTGTTTTTTTGGCTGTCGGTTTTGCTGTTGCTTTTGCAGAACTTTTTAACGCTTTCTTTATTGCTTGGGCAGGTGTATAATATGTTTTACTTAATACGGCATTTGTAGTTTTAATCGGCGTAGTTGCTCTTATTCCCGCATATACAGGTATGTTTGCTATACCTACCATTAAACATACTGCTACTAACATACTTACTGCTTTCTTCAATCCTTTTTTTAATAATTTCATTTCTTATCTCCTTTCTTACTTTTATTTTTTTATTTACTTTTAAACCAAAAAGAAAACCGACTTGGTCTTTTTATACTACTTTAACCAAGTCGGCTCTTTTACTATATTTTTATTATTATATAATACTGCTATTGTATCTTTTATTCTTACTACCAATATTGCAAACAATATAAAAAACAATATTCCCGTATTTGTTATTTCATTCGGACGGACTACTCCCGTATCGCTATATAAATCAGCACCATTATAAACATTTGAATATGCCAATCCGTTTACTTTTTCTTTTAACAAATTTAATGTCGTTGAATTATTTGTATTACTTTCTATTATTATACCGTTTTCTGCAGATGTGTTTATCGGCTCTGTTTTCTTGTCCTGTTTATTATTTGTTGCTGCCTGTTCTTTCTCATTACTTATCTTTTCTCCGACTAAACCTGCTTTACTTAATGCATTTAACACATTCCCCGCTATCCCGTTTGTTACACTTACTACACTGTCGGCATACTTATCATAAAAATTTGTTTGCGTTTCAACCGCACAGCTTATCGCTTCTTTTAAGTTATTTTTAAATTCCGCACTCTTCGGAATAAAGCCGTTGAAAAATATTGCTGCAACTAAAAAAATGCTTAACATTTTTTTAAGCTGAAATGCTGAGATGCTTAAAAGCTGAAAAGTTGTCGGTGTCCTACGGACAATATTTCTTATAATAGTATAAATTCCTAAATTCTTCATACTATTATTTTAACACATATTACAACTTTTTCAACATCCAATTGTGAAATTTTTGTGAAAAATTATAAAGACGGGTTATAAATAAAAATAGCTGAGAACTTAGGGCTGAGAAGTTATAAAAACAGGTTATGGGGTTATAGGTTTAACGGCAACGGCGAACGGCAAACGACAAAAGGCAAAACTTGCAAGCAATTTTTGTAGCTGAACAGCTGAAAAGCTGAGCAGCTGAATAGTTTTCGGTGTCCTGCGGACAATGTTTTTATAGATTGCCACGCCGATTTCATCGGCTCGCAATGACATAACTACAGCTGAGAGCTGAGAAAATTAATTATTCCAGTAACCAATCAATAACATTTACTATTTTTATACCTTTATAGGATTTTTGTATTGTATTACCGAATATCAAAACCGTCTTTTCAAAATTATCTTTTATTTTTTCCAAAGGTTTTATTTCTCTCTTAAATGTTTCTTCCGTTTCTACGGATAAAGCAACCTGAAAATATTTTGTATCATTTAATTTCTCAGCTACAAAATCAACCTCAAGAATAACTTTTTCTTTTTTATCACCTTTTTTAACAAATGTTTCAATTTTTCCTGTGTAAACTTTATAACCTCTTCTCAACAACTCCAAGTAAACTATATTTTCCAAAATATGTCCGGCATCAATACTTTTATTCCCGCCAAAAATAACCTTTCTAAAACCTATATCACCGGCATAATACTTGCAGTTATTTCTAAGTAAATTCTTTCCTTTCAGGTTATGCTTGTTGCATTGATAAAACAAAAAACTTTCTTTTAATGCATATATTATTTTTTGAATTTTTGAAACATATAAATTTTTGTCATCGTGATTAAATTTATATTCATTGTTAATTACATTCATTACATTGTTAAAAGAAGTTTCATTGCCTATATTACCGAACAAAAAATTTACAATTTTGTTAATTTCTTCAACACTATCTATGCCTGTTTTTAAGGATATGTCTTTTGCGACAACCGTGTTATATACACCGTCCAAATACATTTCCATTTCCTGCTCCGATATATCAACATTACCTTCTTCATTTATATTTAAAAATTTTAAAATATCGGGAAAACCGCCAAATTCTCTATAAATATCAAACAAAGCAATTTTTGAAATTTTTATATCAAATGCAGAAACAAATTCTTTAAAAGATAACGGAAACATTTTTATTTCTACAAACCTGCCGGATAATAATGTGGATAATTTTTGGGAATACATGTATGCATTTGAACCGGTTAAATATAAATCAATATTTTTTTCCAATCTTAAACTGCTTACCGCTTTTTGAAAATTAGGCACCATTTGTATTTCATCCAAAAAGACATAATTCATTTTTTTAGGTGTTATATTTTTTATTATATAATTATTTAAGTTTTCCCAATTTAACAAGTTTAAATTTGATGCCTTTTCAAAATTTATATTTATTATTTGCTCATCATTTATTTTTTCTTTTTTTAATTTCTGTTGAAATAAATTGAAAATTGTGGATTTACCGCATCTTCGGACACCTGTAATTATTTTAATAAAGTCCGTTTTATCTTTCCATTTTGTTAAAATATTTAAAAAAGAAGGTCTGTTTATCATGAAAAGCCCTCATATTTTTATTATTTTTAAAAATTATAGTATATTTCGGTTCAAAAATCAACACTTTATTAAAAATTTTAACAAAACATTAACCTTATATATATTTTATTAAAAATTTTAAATTTATAACACAAACTTAATAGCAAAATTTAAACATAACTGATACACACACAAATATACTTCTTTTCGAAAGATTTGAGGACGCTTACCAAAAAGAAATTCGGAAAGACAAAAAAAAGAAAAAACTCGGACAAACTAAAGATTTATTTTCCTTTAATTCCAATCTTCAAAAATTGTAAAGTTATTTTTATTTAAACAGTTTGCCGATACCGAGTCTTATTAAGTCACTGTATGTAGCAAAAATAAAAATGAGAAGTATCAAAGAAAGCCCGATAGTGTTATAAACCTGAATTACTCTCATACTTATGGTTTTTCTGATAATACCTTCAACAAAATAAAGCACAATCATCCCGCCGTCAACAAGAGGAATAGGAAGTAAATTAAATAAACCGAGTGCTACCGAAATTACGGCAAGCAATCTAAAATAATTTCCGAAACCAGAATTTGCCGATTTTGCCATAACCTGAATTACACCTATAGGGCCTGCAATTTCGGGTTTTTCCCATGTGACAAGTTTATCCCATAAATAAGCCAATGTAAATGTTGATTGATAAACAGCTGTATCAAAACCTAAATATAATGCTTTAAATACGGAAGTTTTTTCCGTTGTTATTTTTGGCTGAATACCCAACATTCCGCCGCCTGTAGTAGGATTTTCATCTATAACCAAAGAAAATTTCATTTCGTTACCGTTTCTTAAAATCGTAACTTCGGTTTGCTGTTTTGCCTTATCTTTTAAAGTTGAAGTAAGTTCGTTCCAATTATTTATATTAACATCGTTTATTGAAACAATTTTATCATCAAGCATTAAACCGGCTTGTTTTGCACAAGAAGTATCAAGCATATTACCTATAACAGCTTCGGTTGAAACAGTTTGAACACCCCAAATTGAAAAAACAAACCAAAATAGTATTACCGCCAAAACATAATTTGTGAAAGGACCCATAAATGCTATTATTGCTTTTTTATACCATTTCAAATATAAAAAATCACCTTCTTTCGGAACGGGTTGTTCTTTATTGTCTTTATTTGCTTCGGAATATTCACCTGCCATTTCAACAAGCCCGCCTAAAGGAAAAAGGCAAACGGAATATCTTGTTTCCCCTTTGGTCCAACCGTAAATTTCGGGACCGAACCCCAAAGCAAATTTTAAAATTCGCACACCGTAATATTTTGCAGTTAAAAAATGTCCGAGTTCATGCAAAAAAACCAAAAGTCCAAGCCCGAATACAACTGCAATGATTTGTATTAACACCGAAAATGTTCCTGAAAAAAAAGCCATTATATTTCTCCGATTTTTTGTTTTATAATTTTTAAAGCTTCCTGCCTCGCTTTGTTATCCGCTTCAATATATTTATTTATATTTTTTGTTTTAATTATTTTATGGTTATCCGTAACCTGCTTAACTATTTTAGGTATATCGCAAAAAGTTATTTTACCGTCTAAAAAATATTTAACTGCCGTTTCATTTGCGGCATTCATAACAGCCGGCATTGTCCAACCTTTTTTTGCACAGCTATATGCAATTTTTAAACATTCGAATTTATTAAAATCCGGTTTGTAAAATTCCAATTTTGCAACTTCGGTCAAATTAAGATGTTTTATGTAACAACTTGTTCTTTCCGGATAAGAAAGTGCATATTGAATAGGTAACCGCATATCCGGGTTTGACATTTGTGCCATAACACAACCGTCACTAAATTCAACCATTGAATGAATTATCGACTGCGGATGAATAACTATATCAATTTTATCTACAGGTATACCAAAAAGTACCGAAGCTTCTATTGCTTCAAGCCCTTTGTTCATTAAAGTGGCGGAATCTATTGTAATTTTCCTGCCCATTTTCCATGTAGGGTGTGCAAGTGCCTGCTCAACCGTAATATTGTTTAAATTACCTTTATATTTATAAAAAGGTCCGCCGGAAGCGGTTAAAATTATTCTTTTTATAAACTTCTTTTTTTCCTGTCCTATACATTGAAAAATGGCGGAATGTTCACTGTCAACCGGAAGAATTTTAACTTTTTTCTGTTCCGCTTTTTTCATTATAATGCTGCCTGCCGCCACAAGTGCTTCTTTATTTGCAAGTGCAACATTTTTCCCGCTGTCAATTGCAGCAAGTAAAGGTTCCAAACAGGCAAACCCTACAACCGCAAATAAAACGGTATCTGCTTCTTTTATTGAAGCAACATATTTTAAACCTTCAATACCGTAGACGACCTTTGTTTTTAATTTATTATTTCTGCACCACAAAAGCAAATTTTCGGCATCTTCTTTTGCAGCAACTGAAACAATTGAAGGTTTAAATTGTTTTATTTGTTTTTTAAGCAAAGTGATGTTTGAATTAACGGAAAGTCCGCAAACTTTAAATTTATCTTTTGTTTTGGCTACTATATCAAGTGCCTGTATTCCTATGGAACCTGATGAACCCAATATTGCAATATTTTTCATTTAAAAACCTTTTATTTTGTAAATTCAAATTCAAATTTTCCTATTTGAACCGTATCACCGACTTTGCAACCTTTCTGTTCAAGGGCAAACTCCACACCCATTTTTTTTAAAATATTTTGAAACCTTCTTAATGCTTCTTCTTCATTAAACTTTGTCATTGAAGCAAGTGTTTCAACTTTTTTACCTTTAACCGTAAAAAAGCCTTCATCTTCTTTATTAACGGTAAATTCAGGTTCGTATATATATTTTTTTACGGGTATCGTATCAATTTCCTCTTCGGTATTAACGGGAATTTGTGTCAATTTATAAACATCGTATAAAAGTTTATCAATACCCTCTTTTGTAATATTGGATATTGTATATATTTTTTTATTTTTAACTTTTTTCTTAAATGCTTTTATATTATCCTGTGATGACGGAATATCCGTTTTATTTAAAACTATTACATTATGTTTTTTTGCTAAAAATTTTGAATATTTTTTAAGTTCTTTTTGCAAAACTTTATAAGAATTATACGGATCTGTTCCGTCAAATCCGCTTACATCTATCATATATATTAAAACTTTTGTTCTTTTTATGTGCCTTAAAAATTCCAAACCTAAGCCTTTACCGGTACTTGCACCTTCTATAATACCGGGAATATCGGCTATAACCATTTGCTTGTCGTCTAAATTTACAACACCTAAATTCGGTTCAAGTGTTGTAAAAGGATAATCGGCTATTTTAGGACGGGCAGAACTTACTACCGAAAGGAATGTTGATTTTCCCGCATTTGGAAAACCCACCAAACCGACATCGGCTATTAAGCGAAGTTCCAAAGAAATTTCGGCTTGTTCTCCGGGTTCACCCTTTTCGGCAATTCGCGGAGCTGAATTATTTTGAGTTTTAAAAGAAGCATTTCCCCTGCCGCCCCTGCCGCCTTTTGCAACAAGAATTTTTTGTCCTAATTCTTTTAAATCGGCAAGCATTTGCCCGTTTTTATAAACGATTGTTCCGACGGGAACTTTTATAATTAAATCTTTACCGTATTTACCGTATTTATCACTGCCCTGTCCTTTTTCCCCGTTACCGGCAGCAAGTTTAAACTTATATGACAAATCAAGCAAAGTAATTTTTTTATTATCGGTTTCAATATAAATATCACCGCCTTTGCCGCCGTTACCACCGTCAGGACCGCCAAGCGGAACAAATTTTTCCCTTCTAAAAGAAATACAGCCGGCCCCACCGGAACCGGCTGTAACAAAAATTTTTGCTTTATCTATAAACATTTTTTATTTACTTTATAGGATCAACATTTACAAAACATCTGTCTTCGGCTTTTCTTACAAATTTTACCACGCCGTCAACTTTTGCAAATATTGTATTATCTTTACCCATACCTACATTTACTCCGGGATGGAACTTTGTTCCTCTTTGACGAATTATAATAGCACCGGCTTTTGCTATTTGATCGCCGTATATTTTTACACCTAATCTTTTACCTTGTGAGTCCCTGCCGTTACTTGTGGAACCTTGTCCTTTTACATGTGCCATTTTTTTCTCCTAAACCAACTACCCTTTAATATCAACAATTTCTAATTCCGTAACATATTGTCTGTGTCCTTGCATTTTTTTATAACCGTTTTTTGCTTTCTTTTTAAATACAAGAACTTTCGGTAATCTTTTTTGTCTTACAACTTTAGCTACAACCGTAGCACCTTCAACCGTAGGCTTGCCTATTGTTGCTTTATCTCCGTCGGAAATCATCAAAACCTGGTCCAAAACAACTTCTTTACCGGCTTCGGCTTCCAATTTTTCGACAACAACATTTAAACCTTTTTCTACTCTATACTGCTTTCCGCCCGTCATTACTATTGCATACATAATATTTTTACTCCTTCTATAATCAGTGTAGTTTACAAAAATATAAAAAATATGTCAAGTAAAAATTTGTTCCGTAAATTCTTAGTTTATAATTTAACGGCAACGACAAACTAAAAAACTTATTTCGTTTTACTTCCAATCTTCTAATCTTCCAAATTATCTTTTTATAAAAATTTCTACTCTGTTATTTTTATTGCGGCCTTCTCTGCTGCCGTTATCTGCTATTTGTTTCTTTGAACCGTATCCTCTTATTTCTATCTTTTCTTCTTCTATTCCCGCTTTTACCATTATTTGTTTTACTCTTTTGGCTTTCTCTACACTTACCCTTTTGTTTAAACTTTCATCCCCGGTATTATCTCCTACATGGCTTGCTATTATTATTTTTCTTATTCTGTCGGTGCTTAACCCGTCTGCAAGTTCTCTTATATATTTTGTCTGTCCGCTTGTTATTTCACTTTGTTTTACATACCTGTTATCATCTGCTATTGCTATTTTATTTATTTGTCCGTCAGCGGTCTTTTCCAATGCTTGATTCCTTATTACTACTACTCTTTCTATGTTTCTTGTATCTTTTACCGTATCTATTGCTTCATCTATTTCATCTATTTCTCTCTCTTTTTTCTTTATATTATTTCTTGTAAGCTCTTTCTTCCCTCCGAAACCATACCTTACCCCTATATTCCATCCCAAATTACTTTGCTTACTCCCGCTTTCGTAACTTACCAAACTATATACATTAAACCCTTTACCTAAATATCCGTTTAACCCTATACTTGCTTCTATTCCTCCTCCGCTTAAATCACTGTTATACTGTTCTCCTATATAATTTACATCCGTCTTTCCTTCAAATTCATTGTTATATGCCAATTCTATAAACGGTGTCAACTCTTTATCATCTTCCAATTCTATTTGGTATCCCGCACTTATTCCAAGTTTTCCGTTTATACTGTTGCCTCCGCCGAATTCTATTTCACTGCCGTCTGAAACATCCGCTTTACTTGTAGCTCTTTGTGCCATACTTATTTCTATTTTCGGTTCCAACCTTATCAATGCCCCGTTCGATACATTTATATCTATTTCTTTTCCTACCTCCGCACTAAATCCTACATAATTGGCTTTCGGTTTATATTCTATTTCTTCTCCGTTATTATATCCTTTCATCTTCGTTTCTACCATTATATATCTTGCCGCTATATCCGCATACCATCCGTCCTGTCCTAACCAACTGCCGTATATACCTAAACTCGGTGCAGAACCCTCTCCGGTTGAATCTCTTTCCTCGTCTTCCTGTTTTATCTTTATATTGCTTGCACTTTGATAACCTATCATTGCTCCTATATAATACCTGTCTTGGCTTTTCCTGCTTATTCTCATATCGTAACCGCCTTCAAACCCGAACAAACTCATATTACTCTTTATTCCTTCGCTTACATCATAATTTTTTCCGAATGTTCTTACCCATACTCCGTTGTAACTGTCTTCCGGTGTCCGCCTTATATCTCCTACCCTCTTATTCATTGTATTCATCCCGCTTTTGGCTATAAATGTCATTAATTCGCTTGCTCTAACTATTCCTTTTATATACTCCGATACATCCTTGCTGTTTACCAAATACCAGCTGTATTTATCTATACCGCTACCGGTTACAAAATTTAAGCCTCCCGCATTATTATAACTTGGAATATTTGCAATATTCAATTGACTTCCTTGATATAACTTATATACATATCCGCTTATATTTATTCTGCCTTTGTCCAATTTGAAGGTATCTTTATTATGTTCTACATATTCTCCCGCTTTTATTATCCTTATCTGCTCTTTTGCTTCTTCTTTATTTACTTCTTTTGCACTCGTTACTTTTAATACATACTTTCCGCTTATATGCCCGCCCTCGGTTATTATTAGTTTATCATCCTCTTCTTTACTTATATCTACAACCATCTCTATGGTACTTGCATTTGCGGACAACACGCCGGTTAAATTGTTTACCGTTAATACATTTTTACCTATTTGGACCGTCGAATTATCCAATTGCAATCTGTTTAATGTACTTGCATCGCTTAACTGCCAATTACTGTTGTTTCTCATTATCAATGTTATTAAATCTTTTGTATCTTCTATTTTACTTTCTATTGTGCTGTTTTTACTTTCTATAACACTTATCGTATCTTCCGTTTCTATTAAGCTTTCCGCTTTTATCTTGCTGCCTGTTATATTTATTTTGCTGCTTGCACCGTTTGTATTAAACACTGCTCCGTTTGTTTTATTTATTGTTGTATTAACGGCATTTAATGTCCCGTCTGCTACTTCTATTTGTTCTGTCCCGAGTTCCAATTTTCCTATCTCTATAGTCCCTGTATTATTTGATACAAGTATTCCTTTTTCATTATCCGTTAATGTCAATGCCGCTGCGGTTAATTTACTTTCGTTTGCTATATCTATTGCGACACTGTTTCCTTTTATACTTGCATCAGTTAATGTTAAATTACCGCCGCTTAAATTTATTCCGGTTCCATTATCATTTATTTCAACATTCGCTAAAGTATTTGTCCCGCTTGTTACTTTTACTCCCGTTGTGTTACTTGTTATTTTTATCTCATTAGCATTTAATGCCCCGCCTGCCAAATTCAATCCGGTAGTGTTACTTGTTATATTTATTATTCCGGTAAAACTTATTGTTCCGCCTTTTCCCGCTTCTATTGCCGTTGTGTTATTTTGTAATATTATTTTTTTATCCCCTATTACGTTTCCGTTATCAGATACCGATATTCCTACTGTATTACCTTTTATTGTCAAATCTTCATCTATCTCTACTACACCGCCTTTTTCAGCTTTGATTAACGTTTCGTTACCGCTCATATTAAACTTTTGTTCTATTGTTATTTTTCCATTTTCTGTCGCTAATAATCCTATTGTATTATCCGTCAAACTTAATTTCCCTATTTCATCCGATATCGTAAAATTACTGTTTGTATTTGCTTTTACCCCAACCGTATTACCTGTTAAACTTATTGTTTTTCCGCTTATACTTCCCGTCGTTCCGGTAGTTACATTTATTCCTACAGTATTCCTTTCTATATCGGCATTTAATATATCTATACTGCCTCCGCCAATTATATCTATTGCTCTTTCATTATTATTTAAATTTAATGTTGCATTTGAAGCTTTTATATTGTTTACTCCGCTTACTCTTATTGCTACCGTACTTTCTGTTATAGTTACAATACTTGATTTTAAATCTATAATACCATTACCGTTTTCATCCGTTTCCATTCCTATTTTAGTGCCGGTTATCGTTCCTTCTTTATTTATATTTATCGTTCCACCCGATGCGGCATATATACCATGCTCTCCACCTTCTATTGTTAAAGATTTTATTACCGTTATATCGCTATCTACATTTGCTCTTATTCCGGTTCCGTTATTTTTTGCTTTTATTTCATTTATTTCTACACGTACATCATTTTCCGTTAATATTCCATTGTCTCTATTATTATTTACTTCTATTACATTATTACCTGTTACTAAGTTACTTTCTCCAAAAAGATATATACCGTTTTTACTGTTTTCAGCTTTAAAGCCGCTTGCACTTATTACTAATTCCCCTCCGGATACAACCTCAACTAAATTCCCGGTTCCGCAACTTGTCATACTGCTTATTGTTCCTTTTATTTCTAATCTTCCGTTTTCTTCTACTCTTATACCGGCCTTAGTATTATCTTCTATATTTAATTTACTTTCGTCTCCGTTAAATTCTATATTTACATTATCTCCTTCAACTATATTTATTCCATAATTATTACCGCTCATATTTAATCCGTTTGTCTTTAAGCTGCTTCTCTTTAATTCCAAACCTACTCCGTTATTATCTGATGTTTTATTATTCGTTACCTCTATCATTGCTTTCGATGTTACGGACGAATCGTCTGTTATTTTTAAACCCACCGCATTATTGTTTATCTTTATTCCTTCTGTTAAAGTTACTTCACTTTCCGTTATAAACATACCTGCATCCGTATTTTCTTCAACTTCCATATTTGCTATATCTATAGTTACATTACCCCTTACTTTTGACATTTCTATTCCGTATTTATTATTTTTTGCGGTTAACGTTGAAACAGATATAATCGATTCATTCCCCATTATTTTCAAACCTGCATTTGTATTATTATTTACTTCTATTTCCTGTGCATTTAAAGTACCGTAAGTATCTATTTGTATTCCGTCTGCTTTGTTTTGTATTCCGTCTGCTTTGTTATCGTTTGACGTTATTTTTTTTGCAAAAACTTCACTTCTTCCTCGTGCAGTTCCTTTTACATATAAACCTGTCGTATTATTATTTCCTATTCTTAAATTATCGGTTTCAATATTTACTTCTCCCTTTATTTTATCGGAATTTATTACTTTTAGAAATATATCATTATTTTCACTGTTTATTTCTTTTATTTCACTTATTGCCAAATAAGAGCCTTCTACATTTATTGCCGCATTTTTATTCCCTTTAAAATTCATTGTGTTCCCGGTCATTACCCAACTTGATTTTACCACTTTTATACCGTTATCATTATTATTTGCCGTTAATGTGCTAAAATATATTTGTGCATTTTCATTATCTTGTATCAATATACCGTTTTTATTACTTGACGTCTCTATCTCGGTAGCATCAAGCAAACTGCCTCTTTCGAGAAATATCCCGTTACCGTCTCCGTCTCCATTATGATTTGTTTGTAACTTACCGTCAAAATTTGCCTGCGAATTGCCTTTTATTTCTATACCGTTTGTCAAATTATAATTTAATGCGAATATTCCATCTTTATTCTGTTCAACCTTTAAATATCCTTCATTATCAAGTATCATACCTACCTTATTTTGACTACCTGATAAATTCACATTCCCTGCACTTTTTATCGTCATCGTTGCACCTATTACACCTATTGCCGTAACGGTATTTCCTTCCAGTGTCATATTTACACTGTCGCTATTTAAATTATAAACGGCGCCGGAACTTACTTTTATACCGTATCCGTTTACTTTTGCGGCTAATGTATCAAATGTAATATTACTGTCTTTTCCGCTAATTTCTATACCTGCTTCCGTATTATTTGTTACAGTTATATTTTTTGCCGTTATTTGTCCGCCGTCTTCTGCCAACATACCTTTTTTACCGATTGTTACTTCTACATCATTATCAAATATTATTTGCGATGATGAACCGTCTTTACTGCCTTTCGCATATACCGCTACTTCTTCTACACCTCTGTATATTTTATATTTATCTGCATGAAACAGTATCTGCCCTCCATCCGTTGCTTTAAATAATGTTTTACTTTTATCGGTAATTGTACTGCTGCCTATAGATACTTCTCCATATATATTTACATTACTTCCGTTTCCCTCAACTTCTAATGTAGTTTCAGTATTTCCAACTAATGATATTTTGCTGCTTTCTGATATATCAATCTGTGCACCCGAACTTACTTTTAAACCTATTTTATTACTATTGATTGCCAAAGTATCAAAAAAGATTTTACTGTTTACTCCTTTAATTTCCAAACCTATTCCATTACCTGTTTTATTTCCGATTATACTTATTTCCGAATTTTTTCCGTTTAATATACCACCGTCTTCTATCAATATACCATTGCTATTGTAACTTACGCCTATGTCATTTGTTAAATTTAATTGACTACCGTTGCCAACCTTAATACCCGTTTCTCTGTTATTTGTTACTATTGCAGATGAACTGTTTTTTATTTCTACGGTTCCTCCGTTTATAACTTTAATACCTGTCATACCATTGTTTATATACATTGCAGAAGAATTCAAATCAATTCCTACATAACTACCATCATTTTCTATTCCTGTTCCATTGTACGATAAATTTATTCCTTTACTTGTTTTTATTGTCATACTTGAACTTTTTGTTTGAATAGCATATATACTGCTTGATATACCTATTTCACTGTTTTCTATATTCATATTTACAGTGCTGCTTGTTATTTGCATACCTATTTCATTCTCTTTTAATGTTAAATTCGTATCATCAAAATCCACTTTACTGTCTGTTATGGAAAAACCTGTCACATTATTTTCAAATGTTATATCAGCTTCACCTATCGTTACCGTGCTGCCTGTTATTTCAAAAGCAACATTATTTTTATTTCCCGCCGTTATGGTCCCGTTTGTTATACCTGTATTTACATTTTCTGCTTTTATTGCCACATTATTATTTTCTGCCGTTATCTGACCGCCGTTAAATAATGTTTGCATTCCTTCGGTTAAAATTAAACCTTCATTAAATTCTTTTATACTTAAAGTATTTCCTTCACCTGTTACATTAATAAACTTTTCTCCAAGGTTATTATCTTCGCTTTTATCTTTGCCTAACCCTACTAACTCCATTTTATTATTTACTAAATTTACATTTTTTAATATTATTCCTTCTATATTATTAAAATCCAATTCACTGTTTGTTATCTCTACATTATTTTGTTCTTGCCCTACAAAATTTATCGTTCCGCCTATTATACCCTCTTTTGCCCTTTCCATTGTTATTGTTCCGCTTGTAAATCTTAAGCTGCTTCCGTCTTCTACCGTTATTGCTCTTTCCGCATCACTTATGCTTATTTTACCGCCATATATCTTTTCTTCATCATCATCTATTATTACTCTTGCAAATAAATCAACATTACTTGCTCCTACTATTTCCAAACCTGTTGTTGCCGAGCTTACATATATTCCTGATTGTTCCCCGCTATATTCACTTTCCGTTATTTTTAATGCAGTTCCCGTTGAATTATTTATTACAACGGAAGCTCCGTTTGCTATTATTACGCTATTTACTATATTTATACCTTTACCGTTATTTTCTCTTTCATCTTTTTGTTTTCCGTCAACTTCTATGCGTCCGAATAAATTTATAAACGAATCTTTTGTTTCTATTCCATATCCTTTGCTTCCCGTTACTCCTATTGTGTTATATGCTGTTACCGTACTTCCTGTTATTTGCAACCCTCTCTCATTGTAATTTAACGCTACCTCTTTTATCATTATTGTCGTCGAACTGTTTTCTATTTTAAAACCGATATTGTTATTATTTGCTGTTATTTTTTTTGCCTCATTAACCAAATTATATTCCGTGTCTTTTATTTGGAAACCATAACCGTCATTATCATTTGCTGTCAAATCATTACCGCTAAACCAGCCTTCGTTATTAAATATATCACTGCTTAAATTTATACCGTTTTGAAAACCGCTTACCGTTAAATTATTTCCGTATCCTGATATTCCATATATTTTACTATCAAAATCCACAGTTCTATAACTTGTTCCCGAACCTTCTAAAGTTTGAACAACCGTTATTGTATTACTTACCAATCTGACATTTCTTAATGCCAATTCTTCATTATCAATTAACTCTACTATACTGTTTATTATTTCTACCGTTTTTCTACCGTTTTTTTCTTCGCCATAAATTCCGTTTTTATTTTTTTCTATTTTTATTGCGTTTCCGGCATAATTTTTTCCTACATCTCTAATTTCCAAATATGAATTTGTATCAACATATATTGCATACTGTTGGCTTTCTTTTATTACCATACTACCCGCAGCTTCACCATCTACCAACACATTTGAGTTCTCTATTGTTAAACCGTTTTCCGTGCTGCTTGTTATCTTTAAATTGGTCGTATTAAAAGTTACGGTACTATCCAATATTTGCATACCGTTTTTACTATCGGTTATTGATATTATAGTTTCGGTCAAATTCGAAAAAGTTACAGAACTTTTATTTATTTTTAAGCCTGTATCATTGTTATTTGCATCTATATCCTTATTAATAAATAGTTCTTTATCATTTATAATAAAGCCTATATTGTTGTTAGTTGCTATTATTTTGTTATTAAAAAATAAATTTTCCGCTTTACCAATACTTAAATTTATTCCATCAATAAAGCCATCAATCGTTATTGTATTACCTGTACCTGCTATATTACTACCTATCGTATTATCAAAATTTCTTGTTCTAACACTTTCTTGTATCGTTACCGTATTGTTATTTATTGTCACATTTTCTAATGCTATATTTGTATTATCTTTTAATATTAAATTACTTCCGCTTATTTCTATATCGTCCCCGGCTTTTCCTATTATTCCGTTTTCATTGTTACTTATTTCAATATTCTCTACATTTTCTATTTTTAAACTGCTTGTTCCGTCTACATCTATTGCTGTTCCGTTTGTATTTGTTACCGTTAAATTCCCTTGCTTTATTTCTATTTGCCCGGATTTTGCAATTATTCCTTTTCCTGCATTTTTACCGTCTATAATTAAATCTTTTACATCTATTGTCAATTTTGAACCGTTTACATATATTGCGTTTTCAATATTTCCTTCCATTTTAAAAGTTGAATTTCCAGTTATATCCAACCGGTTGTCTGTTCCCTCGGTATACACTCCGCATTTATTATAACTTGACGTTATATCAGTCGATATTATTATTATCCCGTCACCTTTTATTCCGCTGTTTATTTCATCGCCGGTATTACTATCAAAATTTGTTGTAATTGAATTACTATCTATTCTCACCGTAGGTGTTGAAGGTATTACAACCGCACCCGACGAATACAATTCAACATCCGCTATTGCATAAGTTGACAAGGTTAAAAACAATATTGATAGCATTATTTTGAAGATTGGAAACACCAATAATTGTTCTTTTTTTAAAAGTAATAAAGAGTTTTTGAACATAATAAAAAGTTCTCCTAAAATTTTTAACTTAATGTCTATTTATATTAAGTCTTTACAAATTAATTTCAAACATAAATTCCGGACAATCATTAAGAAGATTGGATGATTTTAAGAATTAAAGATTAGCAAAGATAACTAAAAAATTCCAAAAATCAAAAAAATAAAACTCTCCGGAATACCACGACGAGCACCAATTACAAACAGCACCGGATTACTTCACTGCCTCGCAATGATATCCGCTTTACTTCCAATATTCCATTTTTCTAATCTTCAAAAAATACTCTGTTTTTTTTAAAAACCATAACGTAAACCGAGGTTCCAAGCTATATTTTCCTGTTCACTGCCTTTTTCATAACTTAATAAACTGTATCCGCTTATACCTTTACCTAAATATGTATTAAATCCTATTCCTATATCTCCATATCCGCCGCTTAAATCTCTGTTACATATCT
>Ga0247611_10005613_pt1 | contig 16478 bp, 15 predicted proteins | sample 177DNAGHGhighgp2_FD_192422 | JGI IMG/M metagenome (GOLD analysis project Ga0247611, IMG submission 192422) | Sheep rumen microbial communities from Palmerston North, Manawatu-Wanganui, New Zealand - 1770 DNA GHGhigh gp2 | ecosystem: Host-associated > Mammals > Digestive system > Stomach > Rumen... | reverse complement strand
AAAGATAAAATAGTTATTAAGAATTATGGAAAAAATGATGATGATGATAGTCAAATACTAATATATGGAGATAAAGAAATTAAATTACACAGCACAAAAATGGATGGAATTTTACCATATCCTGAAACTATATCATTAATAGATTATATATTTTATAATATAAGATCTCGATGTACAACAGGAAACAGAGAGTTTACAATATCAGATAAAAGATATATATCTTGTAAAAATGAACATTTCTTAAGAGAATATTTGAATAGTTTACAATCATTCTATATCATTCCTAAAGAAAGAAGAGAAAAAGGCAACATAGAACAAATTCTTTCTAGATTTCCAACATTAAAAGTTGCTTTAGAATCTATGCAGAGAATAGATGGTACAAACTTTTTTGATATACAGAAAATCCCAGAAAGCGAAATGGAGCAAAGAAAAAAAGATATTGAAAACTTTATAAGATACGTTGGTAAAAATAATTGGAAATATTTTTATTTAGAAGGAATGAATATTGATCTATTTGATAATATATTTCAATCTCGATTTAATGATACAATAACTACAATTTCATTGAGTAATTCTTTTTGCGGATTAATTAACCAAATGTGTAATGCAAATAGGGATGGAACAGAAATGCCTGAATCTGCATATAAAGAAATGACAAAATTGTCATTTGAAGTACCATTTATTTATGCGGATATGCTATTGGGATTATTGAATTATGGGTGTGGATATTTAAAAGCTAATAGTGCGGATAATAACTCTTTGTTTGAATATCACAATTTAGAAGGATTTGATGGTGTAAATCCATTAATTGATAATGATAGGACCAAATCTATTCAGTATGGTGTTAGCGGACAAGAGAAACAAAGAAAAATTGATTTAGCAATAGAGACTTACCAAGTACAATTAAAGAAAGTGAATAGAGACATAAATAAAGCTAATAGGCAAATTAGTAATCTGAATGAAAATAATCCAAATCGAGAAAAAATGGAAATAGAATTAAGAAAAAGCATTGAAGAAAAAACTTCTAAAAAAGAAGAAATTATGAATCAGATTTTTAAACTGTCTATTAGAAAGGAAGAATATAATCAGGACTATACAGATTACTCAGAATTATTTAGACATTTAAGAAATAGTATTGCACATGGTAGATATGAAGTAGAATATGACAAAGCATTAAAAAGTGATAAGTTAGATAAAATAAAATTTACATTTTTTGATTATAATGAAGATAATCTCGAAAGAAAAGAACCGGATTTTAAGTTGGAATTAACCGCTTCTAAAGTGATAAAAATCATTAATGGCATACAAAATAGAGTTAACAATCAATTAAGCAGAGAAAATCAAATGGAAAAGATTATAAAAACTAAATTGGAAGATATCGTTATGCCTGATATAGAAGTTGATGATGATGAAAATGAGATTGAAGAACTTTAATAATTAAATATTAAATTTAAAAAGTTTAAAACCAAAATTTAGACAGAATCAAATAAACGAATCTCGTCTTTCTTATTGTACTTTTTCACAAATGTCATCCATAGAATTAGAAGCTTGTTTAAATTAATCTTCATAGAAGTGAGAATAATAAGTATCAGTAACTTGAACACTTGAATATACAACCTTTCTACTAATAATTTGTGTTTGATATTCTCTTTGAATCATATGTGAAATTCCTGTATGTCTAAAAACATGAAAAGTAATATATCTTAAATTATATTTTTTAACAATGTTTTGATATATTTTAGTTGGAGTATCTGGATGGATATTTCCACCAAAGTCTGTTGTAAAAGCTCATAAATATAAGGTTTTAGATAAAATATTTTAGAATTTAATAAATTTTTGAATTGCTACAGCTAACTTAGTTGTAGCGATTTTTCTTACCATTATTTTGGCTTAAAATAATACTATTTTTAAGCATTAAAATTTCAAAAAGGGGAAGAATCGGGTAAGATATTTTCATAAAATTTCATCGTCCTAAATTAAGCTTCAGTAAAAGACTATGGAAAACCTAAAAATCTTTTGTATATTCTGTGAATATACGATTTTCAGTAGTCTTTTACTAAAATCTTATTTCGTGAAAAGTTAATGACTTTAGTGAAATCTGAAAAAAGATTCTAGACTTGATTTGTTGGTGGAAGCAACAGATTTTGAAGTGCACTTCCTGCTATTTTATTATGTGATAACAAAGGATGTACATAGAAGTTTAAAGTTGTACTTATTTGTGCATGTCCAAGTCTTGCTGCTACAATTGCTACATCAATTTGCTGTGATATAAGCAAAGATGCATTAGTATGTCTTAATCCGTGAAAATTAATTACAGGCAATCCAATATCTTGAATAAATTTCTTAAACCATTTGCTTATTGTAGAAGGGTGCATAGGTTTACCATTGGATTGTACAAATAAACATTCTAAATTGCTATTTAAATCGTTGTAGACGAAGTTTTGGTTATCATACCACATTCTATATTCACTAAGCAATGAAACTACAAAATCAGGAATTGCTATATCTCTAATTGAACTTTCTGTTTTAGGTACTTTTGTAAATACTCCTAACTCAGATATATATTGAGATGATCTATTAATATGGATTATTCCATTATTTAAATCAATATCTGACCATGAAAGTCCTGCTAATTCTCCTAGTCTGGCACCAGTAAATATAGCTAGAGCTATTGCCACTTTAAATTTGATTTTGTCTTCACCTAGCTGACTTAAGTTGCTAAGTAAATATTTACATTGTACATCATCATAACATTTTCGCTTAGTCTTAATAACTTTAGGTGGTTGAACACGATCTGCAGGATTGCTTACAATAACTTGCCAATAAACAGCTTTTGTTAACATTGCATGAATTAGCCTATGATGCTCTAATATAGTTTTTCTAGAAAGAGGTTTTTTAGTTTTTACAATCTTTATGTTTTTCTTTCTTTCTAGTTGAGTATCTTTGCTAAGTAAATCATAAAATCTCATTATGTCTGTAGGCTTTATTTTGTTAATATACATACGTCCGAAATATGGAAGAATTCTTGTGTCTAACATTCTGTAATATCTTTTTACTGTAGCAGGTGCTAATTCTTTTGATGCATAATCTCTTTTCCATATATCTGTAAATTCAGAGAATTTAAGTGCTTTGCCTTCAATAACTAATCCATTTTGTATTTCTGAAACAAATTTAGCAAGTTCTATTTCTGCTTCTCTTTTTGTTCCATGCACTGTTTTGGTGTATCTTATTTGCTTTCCTTCAAAGTTATATCCATCTGCAACTATTAACCTGTAACTAGATTTTCCTCTTTTTTCAATACTCCCAGCCATTACCCATTTTCACCTCCTTTCAGGCATACACATGGGTGGGATGTTAACAATATTGTGTTAACTGATATGATTATATAACAAAAGTTAACGAAATGCAAGAGGTAATTTTATAAATTTTTGATTTAATATATTCAAATGAATGTATTAAACACATTATGTAAAAGAGTTTGCATGAATTGCTTAGAAATAGTAGATTTTGCACAGAAAATATGATATAATTCGACCAGGTGAAGAAAAAGATGATATGTAAATTTACTAAGTTTTTATTAATTTTATATTTATTACTTAAAGATGGAATATGTTTGATTACGGACCTATTGTTTGATATAGTTAAAAAACTTGACTGTGATACAAGGATTGAGGTTTATATAGGAATAACAGGGCTTCTAATAGCTATAGTTATTTTTGCTGCTGAGATTATTACTAGCAAAAGGATAGAAATAAATAAAAAATTAATATTAAAAAAGACAAAAATAGTCGAAAGCATTAAAAAGATGATTATAGCATTAGCTATGATTTGGATTGGAGGATTAATTACTCCAGAATATAGTAAGGTTGCTTATGTTTTCACACAAATAATAATAGATGTTACAATAGTGTATTCAATGATTGAAATATTTAAACTCTTTTTGGAGGTAATTAAACTAAATACCAATCAAGAATACTTTGATACTGAGTTAGAGAAATACATATATGACAAAGTAGAATTAAATATAAAAGATAAACAGAAGGATAACAATGAATTAGATAGGCAAAATGAAAAATTTATGGAATTTATAAAACAGTCAGAAGTATTTGAATATGAACCTTATCCTTTTATTATAGAAGAGGAATATGATACATTACAATCAAATGAATATGGCTATATTTATTCATATAATTATTATATGTTAAATAAAATAGAAGACAATTTAAAGGTAAAGGCGAAAAGTAATACTAATTTAGAAAAATCTTTAGATACCACTTCTGAAAATGAGCCTAAGATATATATTTGTAAAAAAATAGGAGATAAATGTATTCAAGGATTTAGTATTGCATATTACAAGAATGTAAAAAAAGATCTTATAAATATGATAAATAAAGCGATAACAATAGATACTAAAAAAATGATAAATGCAGACAATGAAATATCAAAAATTATAGATGATGTATTTGCTTTATCAAATCAAAGTCCATTAAATATAAATGAAGATGATTTATTAATTAATTTATATGAGTTTTTATGTAAAAACAAATATGAAGGAATAATAGCTACATATTTAGAAAAAATATATTACATGCACAGAGAATTTGCAAGAGATATAAAGAAGAATGAAAATTTTTCTAAATTTTTAAACAAACTAATGATAAGTTGTTTTAAAAATGATAGATATGAGGATTTTAGTAAAATAAATAAATATACTACAGGGCTTTATATTAATAGGATGAATTTTGAAGGGGCGGATCTTAAGTATATTGCATACAGATATGCAAATGATGTTTTTATATTTAACAACTATTCTATCAAAAGAAAAAAAGATTATAGATATTATGATGTAATAATGGCAGGGCTATTACTTATTATAAAAGAATATCTAAAAAGACATAGTATTGATCCAATAATGGTTTTATTTGATAATATTTACTTTGACAAAAACAATTATTATATTGAAAAAGACTTTGATGATTTTCAAATAGTTAATTTCCAATTTGTTACAGGTATAATCTATTTTATATTATATGTATATAGAATAGAAGAGAGTAAAGCTAAAAATTTTAATTTTATTGAAGATTTTTCTAAATTGATAGATATTCTACATTATAAGATTTGGGAGTTATATGATTTATGGGATACTATAAAAAAATTTAATTGTTATTCTGAAAAAAAATCAGAAATCAAACGTGTAATTGAAAGTGTGGATTTAGATAGTGAAAGTCATAAATACAAAAATTCGTGGTCATGGAATCCAATAGATACCAACGAAGCTTTAAAAAGCATTATATATATGTTTGGAATAAATTATTTTAATATTGATCAGATAAAAAAAGATGAGATAAAAAGAGAAGAAAAATATAAATATCAAAATATATTAAAAATATTTGAAAATGATTCTTATGAAGAATTTGCAAATAAATATGGATACAAAGAAAATTATAAAGATAACGCAATAGAATTACTTTCTAAAATTATAGAGATTGCAGATGAAAAACAAAAAGAATATGAATTACATGCAGAAATAGATGAAGAAAAAAGAAACAGATTTAAAGAATTAATTATTAAAAACAGTAAAATAAAATCTAATATTGAAGAGTTTATATATAATATAGGAAATATTAAATATAGTGAAGAAAAATTAAAAAGAGTATTTGGTATTTCAGAATTAATTCCTAGAAATTGGTTTATAAAAGATAAATATAATACTGTTTATATAGATAATGTTGCAGAAGATTATGGAAAAGCCTTTCAAAGAGGAATAAAAAAAGAAGTAATAGACTATATAATTAACAATAGTAAAGAAAAAGAGGAAACGCTGAATGAATTCATTAATAATATACCAAACTCAGACGATTATATTTTAATTGCAAATGAGAGTAAACTGTATGATTTTAATTATAAATATGCAGACAAATACATTAAAATTGATAATAAAAAATTAACTGTTATTCCAACTTTTGATATAGAAGAATTTATTTTAATAAACAAGAAGGCCTTTCCTATAATTGAATGGTGTCAATTTGATGATAGTTATAATGCTAATAATATAATAGACGGTATATATATTGAAATAACAGATTGTGCAGAAAAAGAAGAATTAAGAAAAAATATAATTGAAAGAAATAATTGGTTGAATGAAAAAGGTAATGAAGAAGAGCAAGATAAATATTTAAAAACAAAATGTGATTTTAAAGTATTTAAATCTTATAAAATAACAGAATCACTTAATAAAGAGATTTATATAATAAAAAATCAAAGTGATTGATTTGCAATGTACTCAAATGAAATATATATTATAGTGTTAATTTCATTGAGTACATTATTATTTATATTAAATCTTTTATTTTATTTAAAAATATTATATAATTATACCAATAAAAAAGATGGGGGTTGAAAATTGAAAGATACTATAATTTATTTAATTAGACATGCAGAAACAGTTGAGGAACATGGAATTAGAAATACGGATGAGAACTTTCAAATTATAAATGAAAAAGAAATCTTATCAGTATATGGTGAAGAACAATCAAAGAAATTAAGTGAGAACAAAGAACTTAAAAATATTGATGTAATATGGACAAGTAGCTATACAAGAGCAAAAGCAACAGCGAAATATATTGCAAATAATAATAATCTATGTGTTAATATAGATAGTAGTTTAAATGAAAGAAAATTAGGTAATTTAAAAGAATTAGCAGAATTTATGAAGAATAAAAATACAAGAGATCCTTCACAAGAACAATTGTTAGATAGAAAATTTAAAACTTCTGATGGAGAAAGTGCAGAAGAAACAAATCAAAGAATGACAAAATTTTTTGATGCAATTCTTAAAGAATATGCAGGAAAAAGAATTGTAGTAGTAAGCCATGGTGGTTCAATCAAATTCTTTTTACTGAATTGGTGTGAAGTAAATGAAGATGTTAAATTGATGTATAAAAATAAAATTTTAGATATAGCATCTCCCTGTTTATTAAAGATGACTTTTAGAAATAATGAATTAACAAATTTAGAACAAATACTGTAATAATCTATTTACTTTTTTTATAAAATAATTTAAAATAAAAGTGAGAGGGGAATAAATATGCCAAATATATTTGAAATGTCAAAAGATTATTTTATAGATAGTGAAGAAGATATACCAGAAGAGTATAAAGAAATTATAGAAGAAAAGTTAAGTCATACTGTAGAAGATGGAACAGTAATAGATGAACATATACCTGGAAAAAGAGGAGAAGTAATCTCTCAAGAAGAAGAGCTTAAAGGATTTTTTAAAGATAAAAATAAGATATATTTTGGACATGGAACGCCAGGAGGAGAAGAAACAATAGATTCGATATTAGATATTGGATTAAAAGTAAAAGATCCAGAAGCAGTAAGAGGATATATGGCTACTTTGAGAGGGCTATCAAGTACAACAATAGAATGGGGACCAGGAACAGATGATATGTTTGACGACAAAAAAGCTATTTTAAATAATTGGCCTCATAAAGAATCAGATAATATTATAATTATTTCAGCACCTAAGGAGTATGAATTATTAGCATCAGAATTAAGAGGAGCTGGAGATCCATATGAAGCATTTTATGTTGGAAGTGAACAAGAAGGATATAGGTTAAGACCTGAATTTATAAGAGGTATATATAATGCTAATAGTCATTCAATTACTTTAAATGAAAATTTCTATGAAAATTTACCTGAAGAAGTACAAGAGAAGCTTTTTGAAGAAATGAAAAATCATTTTATAGAGGCATATGCTAAATATGCAATGCATGCTCCAAAAGAGACAAAGATAGCATTACCATTAAATGAAGAAGAATTAGAGCAAGCTTCAATTGAATGGTATAAAACTCAACTTGAAAGACTTAGAAAAAATAAAGAAGAAAGAGAAAAAATACAAGAAACAGAAGAAGAGGAAGAGTTTGATTCAGATATGGTTTGGATAGATTTGGATGAAATATCTGATGATACAAGAATTTCTGATTTTGATGAAACAACGAAATCTATTAAACAAGATGTTCAAGAAAGAAAAGAAGAAAAAGAAAACGAAGGATGGTCTGTTGAAGATGATTGGTAATAATGAAGAATATATACAAGCATATACAGAAGTATATTGTATATTAAAATATTTTCCAAAAGAATTTTTAAACAAATTACCTGCTAAATTATTAAAAATGATACAAAGTAAATTTGATGAGAAATATAAAATTAACGTAGATGTTAAAAGAAATTTACTAAATCAAAATTTAAGCAAAAAGGCGAGAGATATTTTAGTTGTTTTAAAATACAATTTCTGGTCAAATGAAGATGAAAAAGAAAAATTAAAGAAAAAACTTTATGAAAACGAAACTAAGTTTCAAAGTGAATTATCGGAAAAATATAATACTGATAATATCTTTAAAAATAAAGATTTGAATACAAAAATTGAGACAAATATGGAAAATGTTTCAATAATAGAGTATAAGGAATCATGGATAAATAAATTAATGAATAAAATACAAAATATAATTAATAGAATAATGAGAAAATAAAAATAGCACGATTTTCCGTGCTATTTTTATGTCTGCTTATCCAACCACTTCTCAAACTTCTCTAAAGTAGTCTTTCCCTCTTTTATATCATTTAAATACTTTTGAGCTTTTTTCTTAAAGTCCTCATAATCGTTTATATATGAATCAAGATCAGAGTTACGCTTTGCCCTCATGCATTTTTTAGACAATATACTTCTATATTTATTATAAATAGGTTCTTTTTCTTGTTTTCTTTTTTGATACTCTTTATTTCCAATATCTTTACAAGTTAAATTGTCTTTTATAACTCTATCACAATAAGAAACATTTTCTTTTTGTGTAATAAAATATTTTTCACAATTTCCACATTTTTTTATAAACAAACGTGGTTTTCCAAGTATATTAAACAAATAAATAAACATTACAGTAAAGAAATTAGATGTGATATATTTATTCGTAGAAGAAATTCCTGAACCATCTTCATCCATACCTTTAACTATACCAGAAACAAATATAATATCTCTAGGATCAACTACTTCAGGATTATATGGAATAGTATCATAGGTATAATCTAATAAATTTACTGTTTCAAAATCACTTGCAAATTGTTTTAAAGGATAGTGATACAATTGATTATAAACAAAGAATCTTTGCTGGAATGTAAGCATATCTAAGCTTATAGGAGGTCTGTTTCCATAGCAGAAATCAATACAATCTTTAAACATTTTTTGTTCTTTTATTAAATTCTCTACTAAATCATAATAATACTTTTTAGCTATTTTTAGGATGTCTTGAATCTTATATAATTTATAGAATTCAATTTTCTTTAAGTCTGTATCATCTAATTTGTCTGCAAAATAATTAAGGTTATTTATGAAAAACAAATAATAGTCGTTTATATTATTAAAATGATAGCTTATATAATCCAATATTGGTAAGTTAAAATGCTCTTCTACAGTATCAATTTTAAACATGATATATCCATCTAGTTTTGAAACATCTTCATCATATGAAAGAGTAGTATATTTTCCTCTTATAGGGTAATACTTTTCAATAACTTCAAGATATTCTGCATATAGAGTATCTTTTTCTTTTTGAGTTTTAGCAGTTTCAATTCTATTTCTCATTAATCTTATATATTCACTCTTAGACATTTTTTCATATTTTTCATTTACTTCAAAATATTCTTTGCTATAGCATGCTACTATTCTAGTAGTAGAATGAACAAATATTTCTGGAGTATATGCTATTTCAATTTTATATTTTTTCTTCATACAAAAATCCCTTCTTATTAATAATTAAATATTGTTAACAGTTATTAATTAGATAAGTCAACTGCTGAAATACTGATGTAATAAGTAACTATAAGCATTTTACTAAAATAAAAAGTAAATGTCAATATTATTATACAGTTAACAACTGGTTTAAACACGTTTTTTTCAGTTGTTAACAATTCGTGTATTTTTAACTAAAAAATCTTGAAAGATCCCCACTATTTTTGTTTTAATATGGTTAACTATTTAAATACAACAAGAATAGTTAACGATTATAAAGAAGGAGGTGATGACAATGGAACTACAAAAGGTACAAAGAACTACACTAACAATGAAGGAAGCAGCAGAATATTTAGGAATATCATATTGGTTAATTAATCAGTTAGTTAGAAGAAGACAAATACCATGTTCAAAAGTTGGTGGCAAGTTCTTATTCAGGGTACAAATGCTAGATGAATATCTAAGCAAAAAAGAAAAAGAGTCAATAAGAAGAGTTGACGAAGTACAGGAGGGATGACATGTATGAGATTCAGTGGTTCAAAGTTGAATCAAATATCTTCTCAAATAGGAAGATACAAATTATTCTTAATCTTCCAGATGGAGATACATATTTTAGAGTCTGGATTCACTTAATTGCGTTAGCAGTTGAATGTAATAATAATGGAAGATTAGAGATAGGAGAAGAAAAGCCGATGACAATTCAAAATTTTTCAAAGATTATGGGAAAATCTAATAAAAAAATAGCAAAAATTTTGGAAAAGTTCATAGAATTAGAAATGCTTAAAAAAGAAGGGGAAACATTTCTAATTAAAAACTGGGACAAGTATCAAAGTATTGAAAAATACGAAAAAGTAAAGCTTCAAGGTCGTGAAAGACAAAGAAGACATCGTGAAAAGTTAAAAAATGATAGTGAAAAAAGTAACGTTACAATAACACAAAGTAACGAAGAAGAAAAAAGAAAAGACTTAGAAAAGAACAAAGAAAAAAATATAAGAGAGGAGAACAATAATGGATTTAGAGAATACAAATTATACTAAAGTTATTAACAAAAAGTTAAAAAAATGTGGATACTGTGGCAAAGAATTAAAGCCAAAAGGATATGATTATCTTTATGCAAATATATCAGCAGATGATATTGAGTATGAAAGATGTGATTGTAAAAATGCTAAAGAATATTGGGAAAAGGAGGATAGAATAAAACATTTACTAGAACAAAGAGAACATTACAGAATGCTTATAAACAGAATTTATAGAGAAACATACATGAAGGCAAATTATCAAAATAAGAACTTTGAAAATTATAATGCTAGACTAGTAAACAGAAAAGCTGTAGAAATAGTTAAAGACTATACTAAAAAATGTATAGAGGGAAGTGAAACCAATGGAATGATAATAACGGGCGCATCAGGAATTGGTAAAACACATTTAGCTGCAGCTATTGCAAATAAACTTGTAGAAGATGGAAAAATAGTTCTTATGGGAAGACTTACAATACTTTTAGATAAAATAAAAGAGACATTTGTAGATAGTACAAAATCTGAAAATGAGCTAATAGAACTATACTCAAATGTTGAAATGATAATAATTGATGATCTAGGAACAGAAAGAATTAGTAAATGGGCATTAGAAAAGTTATATACCATTGTAGAAAATAGAAATGAGAATAGATTACCGATAATTATTACAACAAGATTTGATAAAAATGGATTATTAAAAAGATTTAGAGAAGGACAAGATGAACAATTAGCAGATGCAGTAATTGCTAAATTATATCAAATGTGTTATGGGGTAACACTCATAAACGAAAAAGAGCTAGTATATGCCGACAAACATAAAACTAACTCAACTAACCAAATTAATTATAATAAAAAAATTAAAAATTGTAAAGAGAAAGGAATGAATTAATATGAGAAAGATAGTAGAAATACCAGTTAATAAAATAAAAATTATAGATATAGATTTTAAAGAAAAGAGTGATGATGAAATAGAATGGTTAAAAAGATATATTCAAAAAAGAGGATATGTATTACCAATGTCAGTTACAAAATATAAGGATAAATATATATTAAATAACTGTTTTGCAACATTTACAGCAGTAAAAAAACTAGGATATAAAACTGTTCCTTGCAGAATTATAAGTGAACGTGAAAGATTAGAAAGAATAGCTTTAAGAAGAGGTTATAGATGGGCATATAGATAATGGATGAGGTACCTAAATTGTTTCGATTTAGGTACCTTAAATATAATAATAAGTACTTTGATAAGTTAAAAAATCAAGCATTTTTAGATTTAATAAATTGATATTTTTGTCTTAGCAAGCAATGAATTTCGTCAGCTCGAAATTCGAATGGGGAAATTCCCCAATCCCCTTTATAAAAATTTTGAAAGGAGAAAATAAAATGGCAACAACAAAAATTTGGAGTGTAAAGAAAAGAGTTGATAAAGCAGTAAATTATGTTACAAATAAACAAAAGACAAAAAATGATTGTTATGAATATGGAATGGATAAATATGAAAATATTAGAGATGTATTAAACTATGTTACAAATGCAGACAAGACAGAAAAGCAATACTATGTAACAGGCATAAATTGTAAAGTTGAAGATGCAGTAGAAAAAATGCAATTTGCTAAAATGTTATTTGGAAAAGAAGGAGGGATACTTGCATTTCATGGTGAGCAATCTTTTAAAGAAGGAGAAGTTACTCCAGAACTTGCTCATGAAATAGGAGTAAAACTTGCAGAAGAAATGTGGGGAGACAGATTTCAAGTTATAGTAACAACACATTTAAATACTAAACATATACATAATCATTTTTTACTAAATTCAGTATCATTTAAAGATGGATACAGATATTATAGTAATTTTACAAATACAGCAATACTTCGAAAAACATCAGATGAAATTTGTGAAGAATATGGGTTAAGTGTATTAAAAGAGAAGAAATGTAAATCAGGAATAAACTTTGAGAACTTTTATAAAAAAGACACATTAGAATCTGAATATTGTAAGTTTGCAAAAGAAGATTTAGATTATGCAATAAAACATTCATATACTTTAAAAGATTTTGAAAAAATGTTAGTTTCTATGGGATATTATTATCAATATAGAGCAGGTAAATTATGTATAAGAAGATATGATACAAAGAGAAATATACGAGTGGAGAGAAGATTTGGAGAGGAGTATTCTTTAGATAATATAAAAAGAAGAATATTAGAAAATGAGTTTGTACCAGAAGAAAAAGTAATTCCATACAAAATTTTAACAAGTAAATTTTATAAGAGCAAGGATAAGATTAAAAGCAAGTACAAGCCTAAAGGAATAGTTGCATTATATTATTACTATAGATTTTTATTAGGTTTGTATCCTAAAAAGAATGTACCACATAAGCTAACTCCAGAGATGAGAGCAGAAATAAAGAAGATGGATAAATATTCTGAAGAGATTAGATTTATTTGCAAATATAAATTAGAGAATATGAAGAATTTAAGATATTTGGAATATGACAAACAAGAAGAGCTACAAAAAGTTCTGAATAAAAGAAATAGTCTATATCGAAAAAGAGGAATGGAAAAAGATGAGGATAGAAAGGATTTGATTACTAAAGATATAATTGGAGTGAGTAAAGAAGTTGCGAAGATTAGAAAAGAATTGAAGTTTTGTGATAAAATGCAACTTAAGGTTTATAAGATGCAAAGACAGTTGAAGGAGATGGAAAAGAGGAAAGTGGAGAAGGAAAAGTCAAAAAACAAGAAATATGAGTTGTAAGTATGGGCACAGAAATGTGCCTTTTTATATTACAAATATGTGACGTTTTCATTACATTTTTGAAATAATTATTCCCTTTTTTTCAATAAAATGATATATAAACTATAAGCTTATAGTTTATATAGGAAAGGTTAAACAAATGAGTAAGTTCAAAACAATTTTAAATAAAAAATTGAAACTGAATAATATTAGCAAAAATAAGTTTGCAAAAATGATTGGGGTGACGCCAGTATATGTTGGACAATTAACAAAAGGAGAAAGAGAACCAAGTAAAAAATTGCAAATTAAGATAGCTGATATTTTTTTTGAAAAAGAAAAAGAAAAAAACAATTTTTTGGACAATATTGCAAAAGAAACAACAGATATACCTGCAGATATTTACAACGGCATTTTCGAAAATAAAGAAGAATGGAATAAAGTTAGAGATTTTTTAAAAAAGGAGAGTATAATAAAATGAGTACAAACATACAAGCAAAAGCAAATTTAATATGGGAAGTAGCAACAAAATTAGTAGGAGTATATAAACCACATGAATATGGTAAAGTAATATTACCAATGACTGTATTAAAGAGATTTGATGATATTTTAAAACCAACTAAAGAAGCAGTATTAAAGAAATATGAAGAAGTTAAGAATTTTGAAGTTAAGGAAATGTTTCTAACAGAAGCATCTGGATACAGCTTTTATAATACAAGTAAATATGATTTTGAAAAATTATTATCAGATCCAGATAATATAGAAAGTAACTTTAAGAATTATTTAAGTGGTTTTTCAGACAATGTTCAAGATATTCTAAGTAATTTTAAATTCGAAAATGAAGTAAAAACAATGGCAGATAATAGATTGCTATATGTAGTTATTGAAGAATTTAATACTAAAAAAGCATACATGGGACTTGACGAAGTCAAGACTGAAGATATGGGTTACATTTTTGAAGAGCTTGTTAGAAAATTTTCTGAGAGCTATGATGAAGAAGCAGGAGCTCATTTTACTGCAAGAGATATTATATATCTAATGACAGATTTATTGGTTGCAGAAGAAAGAGATATTTTAATAAATGATAATAAAGTTAAAACAATATATGATATGGCAATGGGTACTTCTCAAATGTTAGCATGTATGACTGATAGATTACATCAATTAAATAAAAATGTAAAAGTAGATTGTTATGGTCAAGAATTAAATCCAGAAACTTATGCTATTGCAAAAGCAGATATGCTTATTAAAGGTGGAGATGCAGATAATTTTAAACAGGGAGATACATTAGATGATGACAAATTTAAAGGATATACATTTGACTATATTATTTCAAACCCACCTTTTGGAATAGACTGGAAAAAACAAAAGAGAGCAGTCGAAGATGAAGCTGACAAGGGCGTAAATGGCAGATTCCCAGTAGGTACTCCTAAAATATCAGACGGACAAATGTTATTTACTTTAAATGGTATAGCTAAATTAAAAGATGATGGTAAGATGGCAATAATTCAAAATGGTTCACCTTTATTTAGTGGTGCTGCAGGTTCGGGAGAGTCTGAAATAAGAAGATATATTATAGAAAATGATTGGCTAGAAGCTATAGTACAGCTTCCAACAGATTTATTCTACAATACAGGTATTTCAACATATATTTGGATAATAAATAAAGGAAAAGAAGGTACGTTAAGAGAAGGTAAAGTACAATTAATAGATGCATCTAATTGTTACATAAATAGAAGAAAAAACATTGGTAATAAAAGAAAAGATTTAGATGATGATTCTAGAAAATTAATTTTGAAAGCTTATGATGAATTTTCAAATAAAGAATATGAAGATAAAGACAAAACAGTTGAAAGTAAAATTTTTGATAAAGAAGACTTTGGATATAATAGAATAACAGTAGAATTTCCTGAACTCGATGAAAATCAGGAAGCAATAAAAGATAAAAAAGGTAATATAAAATCAGATAGTAATAAAAGAGATTATGAAAATGTACCTTTAAAAGAAGATATAGAAGAATATTTTGAAAGAGAGATATTACCATATAATAAAGACGCATGGATTGATAAAAAGAAAACACAAGTTGGATATGAAATACCATTTATAAGATATTTCTATAAATATGTAGCACCAGAAAATTCTGATGATATTTTAGAAAGAATAAGAAAAAATGAAAGTGATATTATGGATTCTCTAAAAAGATTATTTGAGGAGGATATATAATATGCAAAAATCATGGAATAAATATAAGATAAAACAATTGGCAGATATTATTAATGGATATTCGTTTAAAAGTGAACTATATCAAGATGACGGGATTAAAGTAATCAGGATTACTAACGTTGATGATGGAGGTATAAATAATAATAACCCTAGATTTTATAGTTCAAAATTCGAGAATGAGATAGGAAAGGCTATGCTAGCAGAAAACGATATATTAATGTCATTGACAGGAAATGTAGGAATAGTGGGAATAGTAGAAAAGAGTATTTTACCAGCAGGGCTAAATCAGAGAGTTGCAAGTATAAGAATAAAAAGCACAAATGTTTTATATAAATTTATGTATTATTATTTTAGAACAAAACAATTTAGAGAAAAGGCAGAGCTAAATGCTCAAGGAATAGCTCAATTAAATCTATCAACTGAATGGCTGGGAAATGACGAAATGCTTTTACCAGATGTTTCAATGCAGGAAAACATAATAAATTTTTTAGATAGAAAGGTAATTGAAATAGATAATATAATAGAAAAAACTAAAAAAACCATTGAAGATTATAAAAAATACAAAAACAGTTTAATTTTTAAAATATGTACTAATGGTTTTTCTAATAATTATAAAGAGGCAAATGTAGATTGGTGTTCAAAAATACCTTTTAATTGGAAAACAAATAAAATGTCACAATTATTTTTTCAAATAAAAAACAGAAATAAAGGCATGGTAGAAAATA
>Ga0247611_10005612_pt1 | contig 16478 bp, 14 predicted proteins | sample 177DNAGHGhighgp2_FD_192422 | JGI IMG/M metagenome (GOLD analysis project Ga0247611, IMG submission 192422) | Sheep rumen microbial communities from Palmerston North, Manawatu-Wanganui, New Zealand - 1770 DNA GHGhigh gp2 | ecosystem: Host-associated > Mammals > Digestive system > Stomach > Rumen... | reverse complement strand
CGGCATCTTCAGCCGGGCAGGGGAGGAACTCGATTTCGTTCTGCTCGTAAAGCTTGCCGTCTTGTGTGAAGTTTCCGACTTCGCTGTGGCCGTACTTGATTTGGCCACCCGCCTGTGCGATGTAGAGCATGCACTTCTGGCGGAACTCGTTGAACTTGGCGAACGGGGCGGATTCGTGGTAGCCCCTCTGGTCAACTGCCGGGAAAGCGCCCGGGTCGTCGGCGATTACATAGTATTCGAGTTCGCCCATGGCCTGGAATTCCATGCCGGTCTCTTTCTTGAATGCTTCGCATGCCTTGTGGAGCGTGTATTCCGGGGAAGATTCGAGCGGTTGCCCGTCCTTGTTGAAGAAACTGCAGAGCAGGCAAAGTGTGGGGAGGCTTGCGAACGGATCCATGAAGGCCGTCGAGAAGCGCGGCACCACGTAAAGGTCGGAGGAGGATGCTTCGATATAGCTGAACAACGAGGAACCGTCCACGCGTTCGCCGCAGCTGAGAATTTCATCCAGATAGTCGGCGTCGTTCACGACGAAGTTGAGGGTTTTGAGGCGGCCGTCGCCGCCGGCGTACATGAAGTTCACATGGCGGATGCTGTTGTCGCGGATGAACTTTTTAATGTCTTCCTTGGTGAATTTTTCGCGGGGCTTCTTGAGAGCGGTGACGAGTGCGTTTGCGGACAGATCGATTGTAGCCATTTTATTCCTTTTTTTGATTTGTTTTACAATTATTGAAAAATGTTGCTACTGCAATCTATCTTTTTTATTACAGAAAAGACAATGTTTTTATTAAAATACATTGACAAAATGTAAATTTTCACTTTTTGTCAATGTATTTTGCGCCTGATGGGCCGATTTCCTGTAATTATTCGGCTAAGTCGTTTGATTTGGGCTCGATTTGTGGGCGAATTCTGCATGCTTCGATGGTTTTCGTGGCAAATTGATTCCAGTAGGAGTCAATGTAATTGTAAGTGTAATGGATAGTAAAGTATTGTCTCGAATTGGCTGAGCCGTTGTCATGAGACGGGCTTGGCTGTACCACTATATTGCAAGCGACTGTGGTTTCTGTATCATTCGTGATATCTCCGAATTCGGCTTTGCAAGATTCCTTGAATTGTGTTTTGGATTGCGCGAACATTTCGGTGTTGAACCACGGGTTGGTCCATTTTTTCCTGATGGTGTTGTTGTGCAAGTAAACGGAATAAAAAATGGTGTCCTGGTATGTTTCGCATGCGATTACATCGGAATTGCCATTATAGAAATCAAATGCGGTTCCGTTTTCTAACTGGATTCGATTGGGCAAGCACCACAAGGGATTTTCGGGGTAGTCCGGATTTTCTGCACACCAATAATCTACGGTAATGTCGTTGCTTATCGGGTTGCCGTTCAACCAGCTTTCGAGTGTTTCTTCGGTTTCGGCAGGAATCGAAAATATTGGTGGAGTGTATGCGGATGGATCTGATGTGGAGTCCAGTTGTGGCTCGAGGCTAATCTGCTTGCCCAGTTCGCTGGAAACCTGGGCGGCCGATGCTTCCGGTGCTGTCGATGGACTTGACGAGCACGCGGCGAACGCGAATGCTACTGCGGCTCCGATGATTGTTCCTGTGATTGATTTGGTGATGGTTTTCATGGTTTCCTCCATTTTTAAGAATAAGTCTTACAACGAGTCAGAATAGATTTCTGACACTTTTCATTTTTAATTTTTCATTTTTAATTTTTTTTATTCTCTACAAATTTTTATAATCTGCGTTCCGTATTTTTTCCAGTTCGGGTCGGTGTATTGTATGGCGTTATTCTCGACTAGGTTTTCTTTAGTCGGTGCTATTTTGCAGCTGTAGCTTTGTTGCCCGTCAGTGATGCCTTCTGTTTCTGTAATGAAATTTCCGTGTTCATGAATGCAGTCGGCCTCGAAATCCATTGCAATTGATGTTGCCGAGGTATCGGGAATTGTGAAATTTTTTTGTATAAGCGAACTCGAAACTTGGACCATGTATGCGAACCATGTTTTATCAGTTTCGCAACTGAGCGAAGCGAAATGATCAATTTCTAATTGTCGTAATATTCCGTGTTCGGTCTTTACTCCTGCGAGCAAACTTGTATGTTGTGCTGATGTGTCAGGATTGATGATTATATCGTAAAGGGGGCTGGAGGATGGGGGGCGAATGCTCGCTTTGGAATCGGCGGTCAATGTTTTTTCGTCTTGGAACCAGATGGCTGATGCGCTGTCGATTGCGGCGTCGATTTGCGCCGTGATAGCGTTCGGTTGTTCGTCCGTGCCGGCAGTGTTGTCGTTTCCGCAGGCGGCGAGGGTGGTGACCGTGACTAGCGTGAATGCTACTGAAAAAAGACTTGCAAATGCGGCAACCACGAGGGACTTTATTTTGTTCATAGACTTCATGGTCGTATCTCCTATACTTTGTCTGTCAGTGGAAAAAGTTGCAAGTTGAGACGGTAAACTTGGTCGATTTTTTTGCATTCGTTGGCGAGAGCGATGACGCGTTTGCGGCAGTTGTTGACTTCTTCGGAAATGCGGACGAAAGTCGGTGCGTCGAGACCCATTGTGACTCCTGAAATGTTTCTTTCGTTCACGTCGATTTTGTCGATGGCTTCTTTGGCGAGGTCCGTCATTTCGCGGTGCATGGCGCGGAGCGCGAGCGGAATCGCTTCGGACGAACCGGTGATGGCCCTGTCCGTTTGCTGGTACGTGTTTTCGGCGGTTTCTTCGAGGAATTTTGCCTTGGTGAGCATGGCGAGCGAATCGCGGACTTGCTGTGCCGTGAATGCGTGCTTGATCTTTTTTGCGATTTCGAGCGGGAGGGCGCCTGGCATCAGCGGGGCGAGTTCACGGACGATGGAATTCACGGCGGATTCGTAATAGGCGAATGTGTCGGCGTCGATTACGCGTGCGCGCTGTTCTTTTGCAATGCGCATGAGGTCCGCGAAAGCCGCCTTTTTCTTGTCGTCGTTTGTGGCGTTCCCGAATTCCACCATCTTTTCGAAGTACGTGAGTTCGAAGCCGGTGAGCTTCATGGCGGCGGCAACGCGCGGGAGCCCAACGCGGCTCAGCGAACTTTTTCCTTCGCATACAAGCTTGAGGTAAGATGGCGAAGCGAACCCGGCATCCTTCGAAAATTCGCGCCAGGTAAAGCCGAACTTCTTGCGTTCTTCGTAGAAGTCCTGCATGTAGCGGCGGTAATCTTGGTATTCGGTTATCGGTTTCATGAGGCTAGGTGACAGGTATTAGGTGTTAGGTTTTAGGTATAAAGTTTGGCGGCGTTACCGCGATTATTGTTTTCTCGTTATCGGCTTCGACCGGGAATCTCCAACCTTTGTATGAATAAATATAAAGTTTTTTTGTGAAAGTCAATGATTTGTGATACAAAAAATGTGATTTTTAACTAAAAATTAAAGAAAATTGATTGCTTTTAAAATTTATTTTTGTAAATGAAACAAAATCTTTTACGAATGATACACGGGTGCAGCCTGCAGCTCGGCCCCTTGTTTTTGAAAGTGGAACGTTTTATATTATAAAACCATGGCAAGACCTATTCGTGAAACTCCGATTCTCTTTGGTGAAGATGCCCGTCGCTTTCTCGCTGCGATGGAGGAACGCCGCCCGGAACCTCCAGAAGTTCGTGCCCGCCGTTTGCGGAACTACGAACTGATGAAAAAGGCTTATGAACGTGGTATGGCTAAGAAGCGTGCCCGAGAAGAAGCCAATGGAGGTGATGATCCATGTTTCAAAACAGTATAAAAAAATCCCGTCTGGATTTTATTCGTTTACAGTCAGATAATACCATTAAACAATTTGATTGTGGTGATCAAGATTTAAACGATTTCATTCTCAGGCGTGCTCCGGAATTTCAAAAATATTTGCTGTCGGTTAGTTACGCTTGCGTTGATGTTGACGATGCAAGTAAGGTTTATGCTTACTGCAGTCTTGCCAATGACAAGGTTGCCGTGGGCGATTTCAAGGACAAGACCGAATTCAACCGTTTCCGAAAAAAGCAGGGCTTCCCGAACGAAAAACGTTTGAAAAGTTACCCTGCGGTCAAGTTGTGCCGGCTAGGCGTTGACGAGTCTGCAAAAGGCCATCAAATCGGTACGACCGTTTTGGATTACATCAAGTCGATGTTTGTTTTTGAAAACAAGACGGGCTGCCGATTCTTGACGGTTGATGCGTATTTAAAGGCGGTTCCCTTTTACGAAAAGAATGGGTTCCGTTTTATGAACGCCGAAGACGACGATCCGCATACGCGCCTGATGTACTTTGATTTGATTGACTTGGTGGCGTAAGAAAAAGCGTGGCGCCTAGCGCTTCTTTTTCTTCTTGTTCTTGTCTTTGGGTGGGGTGTAGTTGGAACCCACGGTACCGCCGTTGTTCTGGCGCTTCGCGAAATCGCCGACTTTCTTGAACATTTCCTTCATGCCTTCGTACTGCTTGAGCACCGCGTTCACGCGGGCAGCGTCCGTGCCGGAACCTTTTGCGATACGGGCCTTGCGGCTGCCGTCGATAATTTGCGGCTTACGGCGTTCCTTCGGCGTCATGGAGCTGAGCACCGCTTCCACATAGACGAGCTGCTTTTCGTCAATCTGGTCGAGCGGGAGCTTGTTTAAGCCCGGGATGAGGCTCAAAATGTCCTTGATGCGACCGAGCTTCTTGATGGTGCGGAGCTGCTTCAAGAAGTCGTTCAAGTCGAACGTGTTGTTGAGAATCTTTTTCTTGAGGTCCTTCGCGTCCTTTTCGTCGATGACCTGCTGCGCTTTTTCCACAAGGCTGACCACGTCGCCCATGCCGAGAATGCGGCTTGCCATGCGGTCCGGGTGGAACAGCTCGATTTCGGGAAGCTTTTCGCCGACACCGATAAAGCATATCGGCACGCCCGTCATCTTCTTGATGCTGAGCGCTGCACCGCCGCGGGTATCGCCATCCATCTTCGAGAGGCAGACGCCCGTGAAGTTCAGGCGGCTCCAGAAGGTTTCGGCGACATTCACCGCTTCCTGACCGATCATTGCGTCGGCGACGAATAAAATTTCGTCCGGATGCACGGCATCGCGAGCCTTTTCGAGTTCCTGCATCAACTCTTCGTCAATCTGCAAACGGCCTGCCGTATCGTAAATCACGAGGTCAAAGCCGTTGTCCTTGGCGTACTGGTAGCCGTGCTTGATGATTTCGACCGGATTGCCCTGGCCTTCGTCGTAAACCGGAACGCCGATGGACTTGCCGAGCACCTGCAACTGCTTGATAGCGGCCGGGCGGTAAACGTCAGCGGCGACGAGAAGCGGTTTACGCTTCTTCTTGCTGCGCATCCAGAGAGCAATCTTGCCTGCGAAAGTCGTTTTACCCGAACCCTGCAGACCGACCATCATGATACCCACCGGAGCCGGAGCTGAAAGGTTGATTTCTTTAGTTTCGCCACCCATGACGGCCACAAGCTCGTCGTGGATAATCTTCACAATCTGCTGACCCGGGGTCACGGAATTGAGCACTTCGGCGCCGAGCGACTTTTCCTTGACGGACTTGACAAAGTCGCGGGTCACGTTGAAGTTCACGTCGGCAGCGAGGAACGCGCGACGCACCTCACGCAGCGATTCCGCCACGTTTTCTTCGGTAAGTTTGCCCTGCCCACGCAGGTTCTTGAGAGTATTTTCTAGAGAATCAGTCAGCTGTGAAAACATAGTGGGTCAAATTTAGTAATAAGACGAGAGACGAGAGACGAGAGACGAGAGAAATGTTGGTGAAAATGCTTGTAGCTGAGTCGTTTTGGAGCTAGTATCCTCGAAGACGTCATCCTGAACGCGAAGCGTGAAGGATCCAGTAAATTATATATGGGGGAGGGAGAGGTCTCTCCCTCGCTTCAGCCTTGGCTTCCGCTACCTTTTCTGCCGCCCTGAGCTTGTCGAAGGGTAGCGGGCTTCAGACGCCAGCCCGCAACGCCTGGCTTACTCGCTATCGATAATTCATTTGAAATTAGCTCAATGGTTGAAATTTTTTTTAAATTTCCCCGCCATGCAACCATTAAGTCAACGCACAGAAACTTTTACCGATTCCGTAATCCGCCGAATGACCCGCATTGCGAATGCTTGCGGGGCGATTAACTTGTCGCAGGGGTTCCCTGATTTTGACCCGCCGGAGGCGTTGACGAAGCGGCTTTCGGAGGTGGCGCTTTCGGGGCCGCACCAGTATGCGATTACGTTTGGCGCGCAGAATTTCCGCGAGGCGCTGAGCGACAAGCAGTTCCATTTTAGCGGGCTGCGTTATGACCCGCAAAAAGAGATTGTGATTACGTGCGGCAGTACCGAAGCGATGATGGCGTCGATGATGTCGGTGTGCAATCTGGGCGATAAGGTGGTGCTGTTTTCGCCGTTTTACGAGAACTATTCCGCAGATACGATTTTGTGCGGGGCGACTCCGGTTTATGTGCCGCTTTCGCCTGACGACTTGAGCTTTGATGCGAACGTTTTGGAAAGCGCAATGGCGCAATCGGGCGTGAAGGCGCTTGTGCTTTGTAATCCGGCAAATCCGAGCGGTAAAGTCTTTACGCACGAAGAACTTTCGATTATTGCATCGCTTGCTGTCAAGTACGATTTATATGTGATTACGGATGAAGTTTACGAGCATATTGTTTACGCCCCGCATCGTCATACGTACATTGCGACGCTTCCGGGAATGTTCGAACGCACAATAGAATGTAGCAGTTTGAGCAAGACGTATTCGATTACAGGCTGGCGCTTGGGCTATGTGCTTGCTGCGGAATCGGTCATGGAACGCATCAAGAAAGTGCACGACTTTTTGACGGTGGGTGCTGCAGCTCCGCTGATGGAGGCTGCGGTGACGGCACTTCGCTTTGACGACTCGTATTATATGGGTTTGCAGGCGCATTACACGCACATGAAAAATTTGTTCACGAATGGATTGCGTGACCTTGGCTTGAACATTACCGAACCTCAAGGTGCTTACTTTGTACTCGTTGATATTAGTGAGTTCGGGTATGGTTCGCGCAGTTCCATGAGCGACTCTCGTAATGGAGTGTGCGACGCTTCTTGTAGTGATGCGAAATGCGCGGGGGCCATGTTGCCCGATGAACAGTTCTGCATTGATATGGCGCAGAAGGTGGGCGTCGCAGCCGTGCCTGGTTCCAGCTTTTTCCGCGAACCGGTGGATCATCTTGTGCGCCTGCATTTCGCGAAGAAAGACGAAACGCTTTACGAAGCGCTCAACCGCTTGGAAAGTTTAAGCAAATTGAAACGCTAAAAGGAGATCCCCGAACAAGTCGGGGATGACAGTGGAAATGTGTTAAGCTATGGTTGACTCTATTTTGAATAGGTTCTATAAACCGTCGAAATTCAAGAAGAACGGGGACGTGAAGGATGTGCTCGTGGTGGCGCTTCCGATGCTTTTGTCGATGTCGTTTGACACGTTCATGACGTTCATTGACCGATTGTTCCTCTCGAAGCTTGGTCCTGCCGAGATGAATGCGGCGCTTGGTGCGGGGGCGGTACAGCTTGCGCTCACCACATTTTTTACGGGTGCGATTAGCTACACGACGGCGATGGTGGCGCAGCGTTTGGGAGGCAAAAAACGCTGGGATTGTGCACGCGTGTTCATGCAGGCGGTGTTTCTGTCGCTGATTTCGGTGCCGCTTTTGTACTTGACTATACCTCTTGGGCATTTGTTGTTTGGACTGGAGCATTTGCCGGCCGACCAACTTGAATACCAGAAGACTTATTTTAACATATTGATGTTTGGTGGTATCATCAACTTGGTGCGCAATGCGGCGCCGTGTTTCTTTAGCGGTATCGGCGAGACGAAAATTGTGATGAAGGCAGCCTTTGTCGGGATGCTCGTGAATGTGGCCTGTAACTTTGTATTGATTTACGGGTGTGGGCCGATTCCTGCGATGGGTGTTGCTGGTGCTGCTTACGGAACACTTATCGGGAACTTTGTCTCTACGGTTATATTGTTTGCGAAGTTCTTCGGCAAAAGCTGTCACGCTCGGTTCCGCACGCGGTATGCGTTTGCGTTTAGCTGGCCTTTGACGCGAGAACTTCTGCAAAAAGGAATCCCTTCCGGTGTCGAGATGTTCTTGAACATGACGGCGTTTCAGCTATTGATTTTGATGTTCCATGCGCTTGGGCCCGAGGCGGCAACGGCTTCGTCCATTATGTTCAACTGGGATATGGTGGCGTATGTGCCGCTGATGGGGCTAGAAGTTGCCTCGACAAGCCTTGTCGGGCGGTACGTGGGCGCAAAAGATGGTGCCGCGGCGACGCGTTCGACTTATTCGGGGCTCAAACTCGGCTGGGGTTATTCCTTGCTGATGGGCGTTTTTTTCATTTTCTTGCCGGGCGTGTTGACGGATATCTTTAAACCGGATGTTGCCGAGGCGACTGAGGGGGCGCTTGCGATTTTTGCGGCGGCGCGTCCGATGAGCATATTTATGTTGCGGATAGCTACATTCTATATATTTGTTGAAGTCCTGCTCGTGGTTTATGCGGGGGCGCTCCGCGGCGCGGGCGATACAGTGTGGGTGATGTTCGCTTGTGCCATCATGAACTGGTGCGTGGCGGGGGCTTTGTATGTTGCCGCCTATGTGTTCCATTTACCGGCGCATATCGCCTGGATAACGGTGGTTGCTGTCTATAGTACGGCCCCGATTATCTTTTGGCGCCGCTGGAAAAGCGGAAAATGGCGAAAACACGTCATGAACGCCCAATAATTCCCTGGTTTGGGACGTTTCGTTCCGTTATTTCTCTCCAAATGTAAAGTAAATGCTGTTGTTTTTTGCAACAACAAAGTTTTGCTTTGCAAAGTCTCATTTTTGGGGATTGCTCATATATTAGAGGTAGTAAATCTAAATGTGAGGAGTACATTATGAAAAAACTATCCAAAATGTCAAAAGCTGGCGTGATGCTTGCGATGGCGTTTGGCATGGCTACTGCAGCTTACGCGGCTGATGCTTGTAATGACAATATGGGTCATTCAGGAAACGGCTCGCAGGTGAGCGGAAACAGAGTTGGTTCCATCGGTGGAACCCCGTGGGGCTTTGAACAGTGGTATCAGGGCGGTAACGCCTCCATGACCTACTACAACAACGGTACGTTCAAGGCCAACTGGAGTGGTTCCAGTGACTACTTGACCCGTGTGGGTTATCAGTACAATGGTAACGGCATTAGCCACAAGACGAAAAAATTTGCAGTCGATTACAAGTACACCAAGACCGGTAACGCTCAGTACGGCTACATCGGTGTCTATGGTTGGACCAAGAACCCGGAAACGGAATACTACATCGTGGATGACTGGTTCAGCAAGCCGAGTGAACAGTACATCGGTGAAAAGTTCGGCGAAATCACCGTTGATGGCGCCAAGTACACCATCCACGCCTTCCTTCGCCAGCAGGAACCTTCCAAGTCGGGCACTTCCACGTTCGTGCAGTTCTTCAGCGTTCGTGAAACTCCGCGTCAGTGCGGCCACATCGACATTTCTGCACACTTCAACAAGTGGGACGAACTCTTTACGGGTCAGAACAAGCAGCTCCGCGGTTCCAAGGGCGGTGGCTCTGCTCAGCTCAAGTTCGGTAACGTGACCGAAGTGATGCTTATGACCGAAGCCGGTGGTAACGCTACTGGTTCTGTGGATTACACCTACTTCGACATGACTGACAATGCCAAGGATTCTCCGACTTCTTCTGCTTCTACGCCGAAGTCCAGTGCTGCTGAGGCCAAGTCCAGCTCTTCTAAGGGTGGCAATTCTACTGGCACGATTGACGCCTGCAAGGACGCTATGGGTCATGAAGGCAAAGAAACGAGAACCCAGGGCCAGAACAATTCCAGCGTGACGGGTAACGTCGGTAGCTCTCCTTACCACTACGAAATCTGGTATCAGGGTGGCAATAACTCCATGTCGTTCTACGACAACGGTACTTACAAGGCCAGCTGGAACGGCACCAACGACTTCCTTGCCCGTGTTGGCTTCAAGTACGACGAAAAATCGACATACGATGATGTTGGCCCTATCGATGCTTACTTCAAGTGGAGCAAGCAGGGCAGCGCCGGCGGCTATAACTACATCGGTATCTATGGTTGGACGGTTGATCCGCTCGTAGAATACTACATCGTGGATGACTGGTTCAGCAAGCCGGGTGCAAACCTCCTCGGTCAGAGAAAGGGTGAATTCACGGTTGACGGTGACACCTACGAAATCTGGCAGAACACTCGTGTTCAGCAGCCCTCCATTAAGGGTACATCGACCTTCCCGCAGTTCTTCAGCGTGCGTAAGAGTGCTCGTTCCTGTGGCCATATTGACATCACGGCTCACTTCAAGAAATGGGAATCTCTCGGCATGAAGATGGGTAAGATGTACGAAGCCAAGGTGCTTGTCGAAGCCGGTGGTGGTTCTGGTTCGTTCGATGTCACCTACTTCAAGATGACCGACAAGAAGCATCCGCTTCCGCAGGCTCCTGCTCCGGAATCTAGCGCCAGCGAACCCAAGTCAAGCGCTTCCGCTCCAACATCTTCTTCTGGTGGCTTCCATCATCGCAGCAGCAGCTCCACGGACGCCATCCACTTCAACACCAGAATGCAGCTCAAGAGTGGCGACATCCAGGTGTTCGACATGCAGGGCCGCTATCTCGGCAACGTGAAGGTTGATGCAGGCGCCTCTGTGAACGAAGTCCTGAAGGTCAACTTCAAGAGCTCCGGCATCTACATGGTGAAGCAGGGCGACTATATGCAACGCTTTACGGTGAAATAATTGGTGATGTAATCTCTCTTGTTCCAATTGTTTGAGAAACGTTCCCCTAGCGGGGAGCGTTTTTTCGTAGTAGCGAATTTTAGGTGTTGCTTTCCATAACAACGGCTTATGTTGTATGTGTCTTCCCTTATTGGGGGGCTGGAGCTAATTTTCTATTAAACGGGTGTAAACCCATATTTTATGAGGAGCTATAAATGAAAAGTGGTGTTTTGAGGACTACCTTTGCACTTGCCTTCGGGCTTTGTGTTTCCAGCGCTTTCGCAGTCGATGCCTGCAAGGACGAAATGACCAAGGCTCGCGGTAGCGAACATCGTGTAAATGGCAACCAGACCGGTTCTATCAACGGTACGCCGTGGGGCTTTGAACAGTGGTCCCAGGGTGGCAGCAACAGCATGAGCTACTTCGACAACGGTACGTTCAAGGCCAACTGGAGCAATAACCAGGACTTCTTGGCTCGCGTGGGTTACCGCTATGGTGACAATGGTTCTGGCGTCGATCACAAGACAAAGTATTATACGGTCGATTACAAATATACGAAGACCGGTAACGCTCAGTACGGTTACATTGGTATTTACGGTTGGACGGTTAATCCGCAGATTGAATACTACATCGTGGATGACTGGTACAGCAAGCCGAGCGAAGCCTATATCGGCCCGAAGTTTGGCGAAATTACTGTTGATGGCGCGAAATATACCATCCACGCCTTCTTGCGCGACCAGGAACCTTCCAAGACGGGTACATCGACGTTTGTGCAGTTCTTCAGTGTCCGTGCGACGCCGCGTCAGTGTGGTCACATCGATATTTCCGCCCACTTCAAAAAATGGGATGAATTGTTCCATGGTCAGACTGCGAACCTTCCGACATCGAAGCAAGGAAAGAAGGATGCTACGCTTAAGTTCGGCCGCGTGACTGAAGTGATGCTCATGACCGAAGCGGGTGGCAATGCTACGGGTTCTGTCGATTATTCTTACTTTGATATGACCGATGCGGGAACACCTTCCGAAGTGATTCCGCCGAAGGATATCGAACGTAAGCCTTATAAGGGTTCGGCGGCTGCGATTCCGGGAACGGTCGAGGCCGAAAACTTTGACGAAGGTAATGAAGGTGTTACATACAACGGTGCTCAGGGCGCTTCGGGCGACGATGGCGACCACAACTACCGTGGCGAAGACTACTCTTCTGTCGATATCGTGAATGCTGGTGACGGCAAGGCTATCGGCTATACCGCTGCCGATGAATGGCTCGAATACACTGTGGATGTTGCTAAGGACGGCGAATATGAAATCGAAGCCAATGTTGCCAACGGCTCGGGTTCCGGTACTGTGGAACTCTCCTTGGATGGCAAGGCTCTTGTTTCTCTCCCGTTCGAAGGTAATACCACGGAAGACTGGAATTCTTATGAACTTGCCAAGGGCAAGGCTACGCTTACCGCTGGCAAGCACACGCTTCGCATTACAATTGCTACAGCCAACACGAACGTTGACTACGTGAAGTTCACGTTGCCGGGTGGCGGCGATATTACTCCGCCGGATAATGATAGCACGATCGCATTGGTATCGACTCTTCGCCTGAATGATTTGGGTGGAACATACCAGGTGTTCGATATGCAGGGTAAGTTCCTTGGCAAGGTCAAGGTTGCTGCCGGTGCTTCTCTCAAGGCTGCTGTCAAGGCCCGCTTCCAGGGGGCTGGCGTTTATCTGGTGAAGCGTGGCAGCTTTATGCAGCGCATCGCCGTGAAGTAAAAACAAATTAATTCTCTCTTCAAGAGAGTTTGGAAGCGCTCCCTCCTTTGCGGGGGAACGTTTTTTTGTAGTGGTCGATAAAAACTAGACCCCGCAAAAAAAAGACCCCGCAACTAACAACAAGTGCGGGGTGACATGTACTGCACGCTTTTGCGAGAGCGAGCGCTCAGAAGGCTTTTTTATTTTGCTTTAGCGCGAGCAGTTTTTTTCGGCGGGTGGACAGCGATTTTCTTGACGCTCTTGTCTTCCGCTTCGGCAGCGGCTTCTGCAGCCTTGAACTTCGCTTCGACTTCTTCGAGGGCGCCGTTCGGGTCTTCTTCGATGATTTCGGAAGCTTCGTCAACGAGTTCGGCGAATTCGTCGTACCAGTCTGCGAAAATTTCGACTTCGAGGTGATCAACGCCTGGAACCGTCAAGCGCACGCCGCAGCATTCGCCAACGCGGTCGAGGAACTTTGCAATTCCCGGACGGAGGAGAGAGAGGTCAAGACCGTCGAGGTCTTCCGGTTCCAGGAGAACAGCATCGACCTTGTCGTCGTCCTTGGCCTTCTTGGACTTTTTGTCCTTCTTCTTGCATTCGCAATTTTCGCCGCAACCACAGGCGCAGCTTGCGTCAGCGCCGTTCATGGCGAGATATTCCTCGTCATCAATGCCGCTATCGTAGTAGAATTCGTCGTCTTCGAGGTACAGCGTTTCAACGAAGATGCCCTTGGCGCCGAGTGTCTTGGCTGCTGCCAAGAATTCCTTGAGGTCGCCACCGAAGTAACGAGAGGCTTCGGCTTCTTCGTTCAGTGTCTGCACCGGGATGGGGAGGAGTTTCTGCTTTTTGATGAGGTCGCAGACCAAATCAGTCACGGATTTTTGATTTTTAGCCATTGTGAATCTCCTTGGGGTAAAAATAAACGATAGACGAAAGGCGATAGACGAAAGAAATTCATTTTTTTAGAGAAATCTTTCGTCTTTCGTCTGTAGCCGCGTGGTTCGGCGAGCTCACCAACCTAAGCGGCGTTCTTTCGTCTAAATATGGTATTTCTTCAAACTAGTAGCCTTCTCATTGATGAGCTTCATGATGCGGGCTTCGGCTTCGTCACCGCGGGCGGTATCCTTCACGCTCGTCATCGGCTGGAACAGCGGGCTGTTGAACATCGTTCCCAGAGGAATCGGGTTCTTGCGGCAGAAGGTCGCTTCCACGTAGTCGCGGGCGGCGTCCTGCAAATCGTCGCACTTCTGGAATTCGCCGGCTTGGAAAGCCTTGTGGAGGTCCACGAAAATCTTTGCTGCTTCGGGGATGTTCGCGGTTGCACTCACGAGGCCCGTGCCGCCCATTTCGAGCATGTCGATGAAGAATCCGTCTTCGCCGCTGAGCACGGCAAAGTCGTTGTTCTTCGTCTCGTTGATGACTCGCTTCGTGTCTTCGTGGAACTTCTCGCCAATGCGGAAATCGACCGCCTGCTTGAGTCCGATGATGTTCTTGTCTTCGGAAAGGGCGATGAGCGTGTCGGGGTGAACGTAGCTAGCGGTACGGCCAGGAACGTTGTATATAATAATCTTGGCGCCCGTTTCGGAGCTCAAGGTCTTGAAATGTTTTTCGATACCTTCCTGCGAGGGATTGTTGTAGTAGCCCGTGACGCAGAGAACCGGAACTTCGGCAATCTTCAGGACTTCTTCAATCATTTCGACCGATTCGCGCGTGCAGTTGCTGCCTGCGCCTGCAATCACCGGAACGCGACCATCTACGTAGTCGAGCGTGAACTTGATGATGTCGAGGTGCTGCTTGTGCGTGACCGTTGCGCTTTGGCCCGTGGTGCCAACGGGGAGAATGCCCGAAACACCGGCGGCGATAAGGTCGTCAATCATCTTCTCCATCTTCTTGTAGTCGATGGAGTTGCGGAGGTTCTTGGGGTCGTCGTTCATCAACGGGGTGAACAGCGCGGGGAAAACACCAGTAAGTTGAGAAGCTTTTGTAATCTGCATAGTAATTATAATGTAGTAAAAGACAGTGGAAAGTTATTAGTTACTGTTACGAGTTACTAGAATTTTTGCTGTTTGTTTATGTTTGCGGCTTGGATAATAGGGGCTTTTTATCCCTTATATCCTTTCGGGTTGTTTTTCTGCCAGTTCCATGCATCGCGGCACATTTCCTCGATGCCGTACTGGGCCTTCCAACCGAGTTCGTCGAATGCCTTTTGCGGATTGCAGTAGCATGTGGCGATGTCGCCTGCACGGCGCGGCTTGATGCTGTATGGAATCTTGACTCCATTTACTTTTTCGAATGCGTTCACGACATCGAGGACCGAGTAACCATGACCTGTACCGAGGTTGTAAATGGCGAGCCCGCATTTGCGTTCGATGGCCTTGAGCGCGGCAACGTGGCCTGCGGCGAGGTCGCAAACGTGGATGTAGTCGCGGACGCCGGTGCCGTCGGGTGTGTCGTAGTCGTTGCCGAACACGCCGAGTTCCTTGCGAAGTCCGACTGCCGTTTGCGTGATGTATGGCATTAGGTTGTTCGGAATGCCGTTCGGGTCTTCGCCGATGCGTCCGCTCGGGTGAGCGCCAATCGGGTTGAAGTAGCGGAGCAAAACGACGTTCCATTCTGGGTCGGCTTTCTGCACGTCCTTGAGCACTTCTTCGAGCATGGATTTTGTTTTACCGTATGGATTGGTGCATTCTCCCTTAGGGCATTCTTCTGTGATGGGGATGATTGCCGGGTTGCCATAGACGGTGGCAGAAGAACTGAAGATGATGTTCTTTACGCCGTGGTTACGCATGACGTTGATGAGCACGAACGTGGCGTTCATGTTGTTCTCGTAGTATTCGAGCGGCTTGGCGACGGATTCGCCTACAGCCTTGAGTCCCGCAAAATGGATGCATGCGTCAAACTTGTTTTCGCTGAAAATTTTGTCCATGGCTGCTGCGTCACGGACATCTGCGTTCACGAATGGAATGGGCGCACCGACAAGTTCTGCTACGCGACGGAGGGATTCATCGCAGGAATTGACCAAGTTATCGACAACAACGACGGAGTGTCCTGCTTTGTAAAGTTCAATAATCGTGTGGCTTCCGATATACCCAGCACCACCCATTACGGCTATTTTCATTTTTGCTCCAAAGATAAAAGTTCGGTGCGAAATATAGTTTTTTAGTTACTCGTTTCGGCGAGGATGCGTTGTTTTTTCTACATTCATCAACATGGATATAAATGAATGGCGCATTCGCATTGACGAACTTAACGATGAACTGATTGCTCTCCTCAACAAGAGGGCGTCTTACGCTGTCGAAATCGGGAAAATCAAAAAAGAAAAGGGTTTACCTGTGGCTGACAAAACTCGCGAAGATGCTGTCTTGGAGGCTGTTGCAGGGAAAGCCGCAAAGGCTGGTGGCCCGCTTTCACCGGAATCGTTCAAGAACATTTTCCGTGTCATCATGGAAGAAACTTGCAAGGTGGAGGAATAATGGTCGCCCGCATTACGATGGTGGGTTTTGGGCTCTTGGCTAGTTCGGTTGCCGCAGCCATCAAACAAGCTAAACTCCCGACAATCATCCGTGCGGTGAGTTCGCCCGCGACGCTCAAGCGTGCAAAAGAACTTGAACTGGCTGATGAATTTTTCGGGTACGACCAAACGGAAGATTGGGCGAAAGATTCTGATTTGATTTTGCTCTGTGCGCCGATTATCCACATTTTGAAGATGATTGATGCGCTGGGGAAGGTTTCGTGGGCTGGCACAAAAGGTTCTGCCAACCGCGAAATTTTGGTGAGCGATATCGGTTCGACGAAGGTGGAAATTTGCAAAGCCGGCATGCGCTTGCCCTCTCCGTTCCGCTTTGTCGGTAGCCATCCGATGGCCGGTTCCGAAAAACGCACTTGCGAATACAACGATCCTGCGATTTTTGAAAATGCCTACTGGTTTGTTTGTCCGCCCGAAGGGACGGATGAATCGGTCTATGCTCCGCTCCTGGAGATAATTCGCTTTGTGGGGGCAAATCCAGTG
>Ga0247611_10005610_pt1 | contig 16478 bp, 7 predicted proteins | sample 177DNAGHGhighgp2_FD_192422 | JGI IMG/M metagenome (GOLD analysis project Ga0247611, IMG submission 192422) | Sheep rumen microbial communities from Palmerston North, Manawatu-Wanganui, New Zealand - 1770 DNA GHGhigh gp2 | ecosystem: Host-associated > Mammals > Digestive system > Stomach > Rumen ... | reverse complement strand
CTATATCGCTCTGATTGATTGGCATATAAAGATACGGTTCGGTTCGCATCTTAGATGCAGCAGCGGCAGCACCAGAAGTATATTTGCGTGTCACAAGATTCAGCATATTTGCATCGTTCCTCACAAATGTCGCCCCTGCATCAGACTGTCTTGCCAGCGTTCTCGTATAGTCGATTCCTTCAACATGACGGAAGTTGTAACGCATCAAGTCGTACCAGCGCTTACCCTCAAAGCAGAGCTCACGAAGGCGTTCTTGCAACACAAGCGTCTCCATAGACAACTTGTTGTTGTAAAAGCCCCACTTCAGAGAATCATTTCCAAGGTTTCCACTGTATATGGAACGGGCATTCACATATTGTACGAGGTTAAATGCTGAACGGAGCTGCGGATCATTATTGTCAGCAGCAAGAGATGTCAATGCCTCTGCCTTCATCAGCATAACATCGGAAAGGCGATAGAAGATATAGTTCTGTGCAAAGTTTTCATACTCTCGTGCACTTCTTGCCTGACCTGTTACACCCACAGGATTGTTCGGATTCCACTCATCTTGAGTAATCATCTTGCGAACATCATAAGAATCGGCATTGCTACCAACGGCAAAACAACTCATCAAATAACGATAATCACCTGTCTGAGTAAACACAGGAGCACCATTACCGACCGTACCGAATATTGACGAGGCTTTCATATATCCGTTCGGTGAGTTATTGTTACGATACTTATAAAGGTACTGGCAGAGTATCGAATTGGAATTGTTACGTCCGTCGAACTGCATCTCGAAGATGCTTTCTTCTGCATTTTGTCTTACAAAAATACTGTTGAAAGCCTGAGTGCCTTCTGCAAGGGGATATTCCTTTTCGATCAGTTCATTACGACCGGGAATATGCTGCTGTTTCTTCGAGGCAATCACCTTGTCACAATAGTCCACACACTTCTGATAGTACTCGTTACTATGCTTTACTGAACCTAACCACAGATAGATGTCTGCAAGTAAAGCATCTATTGCATCACGGTTAATGTGACCTACCCGGCGCCAGTCAGTAAAGGCGGAAGGATCAAGTGCAATAGTCTCTGCTTCTTCAAGATCACGAATACAGCACTGTAGGACAGAATCAGGAGACGACTGGGAGATATCCATCTTCTCACTGCTTGTCATATAGGCATGATCCGAATAAGGAATGTCGCGGAAATTACGGACAAGATAGAAATAACACAAGGAACGCAGGGCAAGCATCTGTGAACGGTCTGTAAGATAGTCACCTTCTGTATATGAGGGGTCTATAGACATCACTGACTGGGCACGGTCAAGAACAATGTTACAATTATTGATAACACTGTATAAACTTGCCCATGAAGAGAACATGTTATCTGTCTGTGTGTTCTGTGCATCTATCTCGGTGAGTGCCGATACTGTTGCATTAGAAGAAATCGAACTTACAGGAAGCAACTCATCAGAACGGAAATCCCCCCATACGATGAGACGGGATATTACATCACCGGATAGCATCGACTTGTATGCACCTTCAACCATCAAAGACACATCTGCCTTGGTCTTCCAGAAGTCTTCGTCTACTGTCTTGTCATCAGGCAATAACACGGTATCAACACAGGACACCGTCAAAAGACTTACGAGTATTATTGATATATACTTTTTCATTGTTATCTGATGTTTTAGAATCCAATATTGATACTTGCGGTAAATGACTTCGAACGAGGAGTCTGAGAGTCGTCAACTGCCATACCCCAACCAGCAACAGAGATTTCAGGGTCAGTTCCACTATACCTTGTCCAACAATAGAGATTGTTTGCAGAAAGGTATAACTGCAATGAGTTCAGTCCCCATTTTTTTATCAATTTCTTATCAAATGAATAAGACAGCTGCAAGTTGTTGAAACGAACAAATGAGCCGCTTTCCACATAACGATCAGAAGCCTGGAAATTATAGCCAGAGTTATACATGGCACGCGGTATCGGAGTCTCATCACCGTCCTTACGCCAACGATAGTTCACTGTCGCACATTGATTATATGTGTTAAACATCTCTTCAAGGTTTAGACGGGCGAGATTCACGACCTTACTGCCAAAACGGTATGCGAAACGAGTCTTAAGGCTCCATCTTCCATAACGGAATGTGAAGTTGAATCCTCCTTGTACCTTCGGCATGGAGTTTCCAAGATAGACAATATCCAAAGCATTAATCTGACCATCGTTATTGATATCCTCATAGATGGCATCACCTCCCTGGAATGTATAGGTCGAAGTATTGCCGTCATAATTGTATACAAGATGCTGAGGATGTCCCTGACTGGTCATCAACACCTTACCATCAGAACCGAGGACAATTGGGAATGTCTTACCGGTGGCAATTTCGCTATTAATCCAAGCTTCGTAGTCAACTGCATTCAGATTGTGCTCTTTCTGGTAGTTCTCAAGATAATCATAGCTGTACTGGAATACGCCCTTATACTTAAATCCATAGATAGAACCTAATGGATTACCGATCTGGACACGATTCAGATAGCCGGTCGTGCTTCTATTTGTCGGACGGGTTGTTGCACTCCACTCCGAGTTGATAGCATCCAGCACACGCTGATCCATCTCTTTAATCTCATTGTAGTTCTGGGCTATGTTGAAGCCGACATCCATGGAGAACTTTCCAATCTTCAGGAAACGACGTCCATTCACATTCAATTCCCAACCATCGTTGTTCATCCGTCCTACATTGGCATAGGAAACACTTGCATAACCTGTTGTCGAAGGAATACGGACACTCTTCATCAGCAAGTCATTAGTGCTCTTATGATAGTAGTCGAACTCAACTTCAACCATGTTATTCAACAAGCCAAGGTTTGCACCAAGGTTATAAGAAGTAGTCTTTTCCCATCTCAGGTCATCAAGTTTCAGACCGTCAATAGATGCTGTTACCAATGTTGTACCATTACCATACGAACCAGCACTGGTATTATAGGTAGAATAGAACAAATAATCAGCATCAGGGGCTTTACCGTTCACTCCCCAAGAAGCACGCAAGCCAAATTCTGAAACGGCTTTGCCTTTGATCTTCCTCATGAACGGCTCGTCAATCACATTATAACGGAGACTTACTCCTGGGAAATATGCCCATTTGTTCTTAGGACCGAACTTCGAGTTTCCGTCTGCTCTCAAGGAGAATCCAAGAATATAACGCTCTTTATAAGAGAAATGGCCGTTGTACAACAGGTTCTGAGAATTAGAACGGCTGTTACCACTGGTCATGGCATAATTTCCGTTTACATCCTTACCGCCTGGCAAGGCAGCATCTACAGTGGGAGACGTGACACCATCGGGAAGGTCATACTGGGAAATGTACTGAGAGTTACTCTTTGAGGTACTCATTTCATAGCGCACAAGCATCTGTGAGCTGATGTCCTTATTACGGAAATAAGGTGTATAGACAAATTCTGCACGTGCACCGATTTTCAAGCGGTTAGACTCTGAGTTACTGGCGGCATTATATCCAGTACTTGTCCATGAGTCTGTAGAAAGGGCTGCAGGATGATAAGTAGGAACACTACGTGCATAAATATCAAAGTCGACACGACCGTTGAAAGTCAGACGGTGTTGGCCTTCACCTGTTCCAAGCAGTTCATACTTGACTGCAAAGTCTGGTGTGATACGATAAGTCTGATCTTTCTTCCATGCCAGCTCGGCAATGGCAATAGGATTACCCAAAGCACGGATCGACTCCAACTGGCTTGATGAGAAGTTGCCGGAATATGGAGTCTGTCCTGATCCTGCCGTCGGATTCATCAGATAGAACTCATGAGTATCTTCTCCTTCAGCTGTCTGACGGTAGATGCTCATGTTCGGAGCCAGCTTCTGGGCAATACCAAGCAGTCCACTATAGTTCTGGAAATTGTTTGTATAGGTCAGTGCAAAGTTTGTTGAGAACAGGATACGGTCACTCACATTGTAATCGAGCACAAGACGAGTGGAGAACCTGTCAAGTTTCTGTTTGATAATTGAACCCGTCTGATGGTCATATCCGGCAGATATACGGAAACGTGCCTTCTGACCTCCACCAGACAGATTTACATTATAGGAGTGCATCTGTCCAAACTGCTTTACAGCCTTTACCCAATCCGTGTTATTGTTCCAGTTTTCATATTCAGCCCAACTGGGATTATAGTTCAACTCTGCAATATTCGTCGTGGCTGTAGACAACTGGGTGGGATTGTAGAACTCTTCTTTCATCAGCATGGTATAGTCATCACCGTTCAGAAGCTTATATCCATCGGGCTGCCATGTGCCAGTAAACTTATAAGAGAAATTCACGCGGGTCTTACCACGGGCACCACGCTTAGTTGTAATCTGGATAACACCATTGGCACCATTCACACCCCATACAGCTGTAGCAGCAGCATCCTTGAGGACAACAATGTTTGCAATGTCTTCTACATTCACTGACAACAAGGAAGCATATTGCTCATCCGTTGCATTGGCAAAGTCAAAAGTCTCATCCGGATTATCAAAGATTTTATCATCAACGACAATCAGCGGCTCGGCGTTTCCGTTAATGGTTGTCACACCACGAAGACGCATGGTCGTTCCTGCACCAAGGTTACCTGAATTGCTGACAATATCAAGACCGGCAATCTCACCTTGAAGAGCTTCATCAGCAGAGGTGAACGACATACCTTCGACTGCATCCATATTGAAAGTCTGCTGGGCAACAGACACCTCACGCTTTGGAATGAACAATCCACCAGAACCCATACGGCTGGCTTTGACTGTCACCTCCTGCAGTGTTGTTGATTCTGGTTCCAGCTGAATATCAAACACCTCAGTGTCACCAATGGGTATCGTCTTGGTCTTATCACCAACGAAAGAAACCACCAGTTTATTCCTGGGGCTCTTCACTTCCATTGAGAAGTTACCATTGATATCTGTCTGAGCTGCTGAGACAATACGGTCATTCTGATCGCGCTCCGTGACATTTGCCATCATAATCGGGCCCATCGGATCGCTTACCGTACCTGATATACGCTTACTTTGAGCCATCACAGCCTGTGTGACAACACATAGAAAAGCTATTAACAGTATTTTTTTCATAATTCAATGATCATTTAAGAATTTACTTGTCCATAAATTCAGGTTTCCATGTCGGTTTACCTGTATTGTCCTTGAACAGATAGAATGGTTCAGTTATCTCATGAACGGCGCAGAATGAAGAGGTCGTAATCTCTGTTGCAGAAGCACGAGAACTATTAAACCAATAGTCACGGGCCATTTCATTCACTACACGACCTGCTGCATTAGCATTTACAACATGTGAGTTGCCAACGCCGTCTGTCACATTAATGACTCCGTTTCCTCCTGACACTTCAACAGTACGTGCCAAGCCGATTTCGTCTGTAGCCAAAGTCTGGTAAGTACCACCTTCGACTATGTTGTCTGCATAGAGAGAAACACTCTGGAAATGGTATCTCACGAATTCGCGTAGTGCCTGTATCTTCTTCTTCACACTGGCGCGGATCTCGCTGCTTGCCTCATCGCCATAAGTGTCAAAGAGCTCCTGTATTTCACTCCACCTTGGCAGACCATTAGCATACGCAATCTGCATAGCTTCGTTATCGGGTGCATACAACGTATAGTTATAGGTATTGAACATCTTGACATTCTCATCTAAGCATGCCGACTGCACAGCCTTGTCACCCTTTCCATAGGTAGATGTGAAAACGATATACTGATCTTGTTCTGTTGTCCCGAAAGAATTCTTGTCAGGAGAGATGCCAGCCCATGTCATGATGTTGTCTGCTGCAAAGCCTGAGCATACTTCATAGAACTCTGTGAACTGTTCATTATCCTGAAGAATGCGAGATACACTCTTCTGTGGAGCCTGGATAAGACGGTTGATGCGGTAGGCGTTACCGTTCTTTTGATTATAGATTTCCTCTATAATAGGTTTCTCTACGATTCCATCTCCAAGCTGGGCACCACTGGCAACATATCCGCCTTTTGCATTTGCACTGACATAAATCTCTCCACCATGCTTGGTCTTGTAGTATTTATTTGTTCCCAGCGTCTCACCCTCCTTTAATAATAAGGTGTGATAGTTCAGTATGTCTATCAACTGAGACTTACGCTGGCTGATGTCAGATACTTCGCCGATTCGGGCACCTATCGTATTATCAGCTATATTGTAATAGTAACGATCACAACGCAAAGTGGGTGTATGTTCGTTATCATAATAGAAATGTAATACTTCGGGACGTGAATGTCCGAGAGAAGCCGGGTCTATATAATAAGTGTCAAATGCTTCGTCATCAGGAATGAAGAAAGCATAGTTGGCACTCATAGCCAACAGATAGAATCTGAAGTCCACTCCTAAATATCTTCTGTCTTGAACAGCCCAGTTCATCACTTTCATATCAGGATAAGATGAAGCGGGAGCAAGCACAGCCTGGTATTCATCAGGAGCGATCATATCTTTCAAGATATAAATAACTCCATTGTTTGCTATCTTAATGTCATACTTGCCGTCACTCTTTTGTTTAAGATAACTCATGTTCATACCCATGTTCTCACTGGCATCGTTGATAATTGTCGTGAACTTACTGGGTACTGTCTCAACAAATGAGTTCTTCTGCAAATTTCTGATAAATGCCGTGAGAATCTGCGGATTCCGTACATGCAACGAATCAAGATTCTCAAGCAGGTTTGCTTCTGTGTTTTCCTTGGTTCCATAGATGTCTATTAAGAAAGCTCCATTACCACCTGGCAGGAAATACTTCTTGACTGCATTATCATCAGGAACAAACATTGCGCCCATATCAGTAATCGTATAATCTATCTGGGACACATTAGCGTGGGAAGGATAATACTGGTTCCATCCCGGGTCATAGGAAAGATAACGTCCCTGACCAAGTGTACGTCCATTAGGATCAATGACTAATGTTCCGTCCTGAGAACGCGAGCTGACATAACGCATCTGGAAAATGGAGTCTCTCAGCGGCTGACCGTTTGCCTGAGCCCAGTCATTATAGTTATTGGTAGTGACCTGATCGAAATAAGGTGCAGCGAAATAGTCGAGCATTCTGCTGAAGATACTCGTCTCCTCATCAGCCCGCAACACCTGAGCCATGTTTCCCGGCGGGACAAGTACGTCCTTCAACTGCTGGATGTAGCCGTTCATACATGTCACGTCGCGATTAATAATACGGTCATTAAAGACATAGGCAGGCTTCTCGTCTTCATTGTATGCCTCTCCCGTCAAGATGGCAAAGTCACTGTTCTCACCAGAAGTGCTTATACCATTGTTTACCATCTGCTCACGTGTGAAATGAACAAGCATTGGACGAGTGTTGTCACTGACAATATCAATTCCTGACTTATAGTATTTCGTCCACCAGTTATTGTTACGCGGCATCTCTGACGGACCATAGAGATGCGTCACGCTGTCGATTACATTAACTGACGTTGCATGCTTCAGTGCCAGACCTTTTGCAACGGCATTACCATTGCTGACATTGGCAAGCATGTTCACCAACAGAGCATTGTCAATCATTGACGAGTAGAGCAACAGTTTTTTCTGAGCTGACGACAAATCTTCATAACGCTTCACTCCCCAGCTATTATTCTGGAAGAACCGCTCAAAAGCTTCGTCATTTGCAGGAAAGACCGTCTTACTACCTGTACGTGACAGAGTAGTTGCATAATCCAGATCGTTAACCAGTCGAAGATACGTCTTAAACGTACCAGTCAGTCTGTTCGGATTTGGATTCTGCAATTCCTCATAAATACTTCCGCCAAGCCACTCTGGCTTAACGTCAGCATCCACCTCCTCGTTTTTATCAACACAGGAAGTCATCAATCCCGTACAGACGAGAAAGATACAAATGAAGAATTTTCTCATAGACATTATTATAAATTTAGAGTTCAAATCTGTTATTTATTAGGCTTCGTTGTTTATTGGTGCAAATATAAGCTAAAAAAAGCAGAAATCAAAACTTAACGTGCGTAAAATTAATAAAAAGAGGCTGGCCTTGGTGCCAGCCTCCTTAAATGATTTTCTTAGGATTATTTTACAATATACTTCTTTCCGTTTACGATATAGAGTCCCTTCGGGAGGTTCTCCATGCTGTTGCCTACCTTCACACCTGACAGGTTGTAAACACCTTCAACGACAGGACGACGGGTAGCAACATCCTCAGCAACAACACCCTTGATACCTGTTACGAATGCATCGAATGTTGCGCGAGCACGCTTCAGCATACGATACCATTTACTCTGCAGGCCAGGAGTCTCGTCTAGAGCTTTCTTAGCATGCTCCTTGACATTTGCAAGAACTGTTGCCTCTGTGAGAGCGAGCTGATCTTCATTGAACGGAGCCAGCTGAGCCTCTGCACTGTTGACATCTGCTGTCAGGGCAGCCTTCAGGTCGGCTGTATAGTCTGCATACGGACCGCAGAAGTAGATGTTATTGCTACCATAGCCATATCTGTTACATGTCTGGTCGTGGCTCAAAGCATCCATACCGAACTCGATTTCAAGAGGATTATTGTCTGTCTTGTTCAGCACGACAACAAACCACTCAGGCATATCATCACCACCGTAACCCAGAGAATCCTGTAAGGACATATAGGTGTGGATGTCAATGCTGCCGATAGAATCTGCCACATTCACGTCTTTCACGTAATACTTGATACCTGTCGGGGTCTCATAACCGGTATCACGGCTTCCATTCTCATTATTTGCGTATGCCTGGCAAACGAACTCGTAGGCACCGGCGTCAACAAGCGTAATCTTCTGAGAAGCCTTGTTGAATGCCCAACCAGTATATCCACGCCATGAAGAAATGCGAGATCCGCCTTCGAAGTTAGCTGATGCGCCATATTGCCACTTACCATTTCCATCGTTACAGATGATATCCCAACCTGTAGCTTTAAATGTGCTGGTATTACCGCCACTATGATCAGCAAAGTCTTTGTTGACAATTGGCTTCGGACTTGGGTTAGCAAACGATGCTGTAGACTTTCTGAATGCATCTTCAGTTTCAATCAACTGGGCAAGTGCATTCTCAAAGTTAACGACATCATCATCAGTACGTGTAGCGGTAACGCCTGCAATAAGTGCATTGGCATTGTCTAACGCAGCCTTGAAAGCAGTTTTTGCTGAAGCTGAAGCTGAAGCATTGGCAGGATCATCATACACAGCCTGTGCCTTTGGCAGATACTCTGCAAGGTCGGTATAAGGCTTGTTGAATGCGTAGAAGTTGTTGATATCGGTACGCATGCCACGCATAACCTGAGTCAAAGAGTCAGCCACTTCCTGAGTAGGCTCAGCTGTGAACGACCAGTTATAGGCACCATCCCAATATTCAATAGCAGCCTGCAGCTCTGCCTTACCCCATGGGTACTCGGGCTTAACGACAACAACCTTAGCTGAGTCGATCATCACCTTGGCAGCGTTCTGCTGAGTAGCGATGTTATAGGCAACGACATGTCCTTCAAGACGATCACCGGCATCTGTACCGAAGAGACGGAGAACAGGATTGCAAAGGTCAATCTCACCACCGAGCTTTGTTCCGTCACTCAACTGAGGATGAATGAATCCGGCACGCAGCAGACCCTTCTCAGGCATGTTGACGATGATATATTCTGTACGGTAGTCGCGTGTCTGCAATGCAGGGAGATTAATGGTGTCATTATTAATATAAAGGACGCAACCTTCAATCTTTGAGTCATAGTTTGGTGTATAACGCAATGCAGATGATGTACCAGCCATCAGCCATCCTTTGATGTCAAGCTGGAAGAGATACTTACCGGCGGGCAGATCTTTCTCAATGTATGCAAAACCAGAACCGAGGTCGTATGAAGCCTGGATATAATCATAGAGCTTAGTGGGATCATAGTTAGAACCTACACGGTGGAACCAACGTCCTGAACCGCCCCAATGCCAGTCACCATTACCTGTAGAACCGTTACGGAGGTCAGGCATCTGAGTGAACTGTCCATTCGTGATGTACTGCTTACGTGACTCTGTAGGATTGACAAGGTCATAGGAGTTAGCATCCATGTAAATCTTAATCAGATCCTCAAATTGAACCATGAAGTCCTCAGAAGAACTGAAGTCGTCGAAATTGATTCCCAGCATAGAACCGTCATTGTTCTGCAAGCAATAGTCTAATGCCTCGGTGATAGACTCCAGATTCTCTCTCTCCTCAGTGAACTCAGTGATGGCAAGCATCTTCTTGGCATAGTCAACAGTGGTCTGTGCCTTACGGGTATCATAGACTTCTGTTACCTCATTAACTGAGATGTCTGTGATCTGAGACTCGGGAAGCAGACGACCGATAGCAATATTGATATAACCGGTAGAACCACCAGTCACAGTGTCGGTGAATGCGAATGAATACTCAGTCCATTCAGCCTGCAGAGCCTCTGTTGTAGCAATCTGCTGGAAACGCTCAGCACTCTTATTGGCAGCAGCCTCAGCACTTGCATAGACATCTACATAATTAGCAGCTTTCTCTGTTACAGAAGATGTACCAGGCTCAGCACTCTTAATCTTCAAGGTAATGATGTAGCTCTTGCTGGGCTCGAATGGGATAGACTGGAAAATAAATGCACCATTCTGCTCATCAGCATTACTCAAGCTTTGCAACACATTCTGCCCATTAGGTCCTGCACCTTCCTGGACTGACCAGAAGTCGGGACTGATTGGCATAGCTGTGATATCGGTCCAACCGTCATAGTTAGCGGTAAAGTTCCCGTTAGCTACGAGATTCTCACCGATCACTTTGTACCTGCCACTGTGCGTGAACACATAATCGCCAACCTGTACGGCAGAAGACGAAATGACGCACAAAATAGCTGTAAAGGCTAAAAGTAAACGTTTTCTCATAATTAAGTAATTAAGTTAATAAATTGATAAATTGATTGATCGAAACTATAATTCAACGCTGCAAATATACACATTTTTAATTATATAGACCAAATAAAAAAGCCTCCGAATTGAAAAAAAAGAACGACTGGAGCAATATTCAAAGTCGATTGTCAAATAATAAAGTTCAAACCGATTCATTTCACCGCCGCATAGAGTTGTCCTCTTCAACGCTCTTGTTGACAACTTCAACAACCACACGAGCATATCTGTTAGTTGTTTCCACATGTGCAACAAGCCGAAGCACCTGCCAGCATCATGACAATAACCTTTATAATCTATATATCTTGTACCTACGAAACTCGTTCAATGTTGCTATGCTACATCTCCTATTGTGGCATAGAGTCTATAAAAAAGAATTAGGTTACCACTATTGAAGCATAGAAACACAATATGTTAATCAGTTTACTGTATAATAAACTTTTAAATCTTTTTCGAAACATAAATGTCAACAAGTTTGTTGCTTTACAAAATATTTTCTTATATTTGCAAACATAAAAAAGTGAGCCAAGGTTAAAGAATAAAATCTAATCAATGATAACAACAAAAGATAGAACATATTTAGAAGATTTGTCATACGATACAGCAGAAGAGTTCCTTCATGACATTAGTTATGGTGGAAAACTATATAAAATCTTCGATAGCCATTACATTTTTCGTGGACATTCATCTGATGAATATAAATTAAGATCTTTAGTACAAAGAACTAATCCATATTTTGAAAGGTATGGATATAAAAAAAACATCTCTGATAAACTATTTGCCTTCTATCATTTAGAGTTTTCGCAAATCTATAATGAATATCTATACTTAAACGATTTCTTTAAAAGATGTGACGAGAATCAACTATACGTTCCTGAAGTTAGAAGGATGAGAGAAGCTTTTCCATGGGATATTCATGGAGCAGAGTTTTTGCTTGGCACTTATGAAAGAAAAGAATGGTTACCTGAAGAATTATATGAACTTGCAACATTAGCCCAACACCATGGAGTCCCAACAAGACTTTTAGACTGGACTCAAGATATAAACATTGCCATCTATTTTGCAGTTTCAGGAGCTATGCATAGACTATGTGAGCCACCAACAATAACCATAGAAGGTATTAAAAAACGATTAAATAGATTTAGAGAAAATATAAAGGAAAATAGAATAAATGTAGAGGAAAAAAAAACCAAAATTGAGGTTTGGGCTATGGACAAACGTGTTGCTTTTGCTCATATAAATAAGAATCCTTTACGTATTATTCATCCAAGATATCATGATAATGGAAATTTGGGTGCCCAAAAAGGGATGCTAACTTTTTGGGAAATCAAGACGCCCATTAAGAAAGATGAAGAAATGGGATTTGTTCCTGAAATTTCATGGAGAGATGAAAAGACATTAGACGAGCATATTACAGAATTCCTTTTAGAGGAAAGAGAACCCACTAAGCCATACCTGTACCGTATAACTCTTCCTGAGACTGATGTTTTGGAGTTGTATAAGTTTATAAAACACAACAATTGTGATGCTTCCTCACTTTTCCCTGGATATGACGGAGTTGTAAGGTGTATGAAAGAAGATATTATGTTTAATAAGATTAAAGAGAAATAAGAATGAAAAGAGTACTATTATTTATTGTTGCTATCTCATTTACAGGATTCTCATGGTCACAAAGAGACACAACTGACATAATTAAACAAGGAATAGATTTTATTAATGCAAAGGAGTATGATAAAGCATTTAACATCTTTTCCAAGGCCGCTAATGAAGGAAACTCTCATGCGCAGAATGCTATGGGCAAATTATACTATGAAGGAATTGGCGTAAATAAGGATGATTCAATAGCATTACAATGGTTTCGAAAATCAGCGGAACAAGGCTACGCAGGAGCTCAAAATAATTTGGGCGTTATGTATGAATATGGCTATGGAATTTCACAGAACAAAGATGAAGCAGTTCGTTGGTATAAAAAAGCGGCAGAACAAGACTTCCCAGATGCCCAATATAATTTGGGGCTTATGTATGAATATGGTGAGGGCGTAAATAAGGACTTAACAAAAGCAGCAGAGTGGTATAGAAAAGCGGCAGAACAAGACTACCCAGATGCCCAATATAATTTGGGGCTTATGTATGAATATGGTGAGGGCGTAAATAAGGACTTAACAAAAGCAGCAGAGTGGTATAGAAAAGCGGCAGAACAAGACTACGCAGATGCCCAAAATAATCTGGGGCTTATGTATGAATATGGTGAGGGCGTAAATAAGGATCTAACAAAAGCAGCAGAGTGGTATAGAAAAGCGGCAGAACAAGGCCACGCAGGAGCTCAATATAATTTGGGGCTTATGTATGAATATAGTAAGGGCGTAAATAAGGATCTAACAAAAGCAGCAGAGTGGTATAGAAAAGCGGCAGAACAGGAGAATATTTATGCCCAATTTGCCATGGGAACTATGTATGACGGAGGATTAGGGGTAAATAAAGACCCATTAAAAGCAGCAGAGTGGTATAGAAAAGCGGCAGAACAAGACTACGCAGATGCCCAATATAATTTGGGGCTTATGTATGAATATGGTGAGGGCGTAAATAAGGATCTAACAAAAGCAGCAGAGTGGTATAGAAAAGCGGCAGAACAAGGCCACGCAGGAGCTCAATTTAATTTGGGGGTTATGTTTAGAACAGGTGAGGGCGTAAATAAAGACCCATTAAAAGCAATAGAGTGGTATCAAAAAGCAGCCCAACAAGGTCACGCAAATGCACAGTATAATTTGGGAATTACATACATAAAAGGTTTGGGGGTAAATAAGGATCCTACAAAAGCGGAAGAGTGGTTTCGAAAAGCTGCTGAGCAAGGTAACGTTGATGCTCAATACAATTTGGGGGTTATGTATAAAAGAGGTGAGGGCGTAAATAAGGACTTAACGAAAGCAGCTGAGTTGTATCGAAAAGCGGCAGAACAAGGTCACGCAGAAGCTCAATACAATTTGGGGGTTATGTGTGAACAAGGTGAGGGCGTAAATAAGGATCTAGCAAAAGCTGCAGAGTGGTATAGAAAAGCTGCGGAACAAGGCCACGCAGATGCTCAAAACAATCTGGGGGTTATGTATAAAAGAGGTGAGGGCGTAAATAAGGACTTAACAAAAGCAGCAGAGTGGTTTCGAAAAGCTGCTGAACAAGGTAACGCAGATGCTCAATACAATTTGGGGGTGATGTTTGAACAAGGTAAGGGCGTAAATAGGGACTTAACAAAAGCAGCAGAGTGGTATCTAAAAGCTGCCCAACAAGATGACGCAGATGCTCAAAACAAGTTGGGGGTGATGTATAGACATGGTGTAGGTGTAAATAGGGACTTAACAAAAGCTGTTGAGTGGTTTCGAAAAGCTGCTGAACAAGGTAACGCAGATGCTCAATACAATTTGGGGGTGATGTATGAACAAGGTGAGGGCATAAATAGGGACTTAACAAAAGCAGCAGAGTGGTATAATAAAGCTGCCCAACAAGGTGACGCAGGTGCTCAAAACAATTTGGGGGTGATGTATAAACAAGGTGAGGGCGTAAATAGGGACTTAACAAAAGCTGTTGAGTGGTTTCGAAAAGCTGCAGAACAAGGCCACGCAGAAGCTCTGTGTAATTTGGCAGATCGTTATTTAAAGGGGGAAGGTGTAGCTAAGAATAAAGAAGAAGCTGCCAAATTGTATAAAAAAGCAGCAGAACAAGGCTACGCAGAAGCTCAATTTATTTTGGGTGCTATGTATTCCGGTGGGGAAGGTGTATCTCAAGACGAAGATGAAGCTGTTCGTTGGTATAAGAAGGCAGCAGAAGCAGGCAATTTAGATGCAATGTATTACCTAGGCATTTCACTATTTGTAAAAAAGGAATATGAACAAGCATCTAAATGGTTCAAGAATAGTGCTGAACAAGGCTACGTTGAATCATACTATTATTTAGGTGTTTGCTATTCTCGTGGATATGGCGGTACAAGGAATAGCGTAAAAGCTGCAGAATGGTATAAAAAAGCTGTCGAAAACGATAATGCTGATGCTATGTGTAATTTGGGATTCTTGTATGAGATGGGAGATGGTGTCCCAAAAGATGATAAAAAGGCTTTTGATTTGTACAAAAAGTCTGCAGAAAGAGGAAATAGCATGGCACAACTCTTTTTGGCTTACTGTTATTTTGATGGGATAGGAACACAAAAGAATAACAATTTGGCAATTTATTGGGCAATTAGAGCTAAGGATGCAGGGGATAATGATGCAGAGGCCGTTGTAAATAGCATGAAAAATGTGATAAATTCTGAAAGTAAGCTCTCCATCAACAATGAATCTAAGGGTTCTTCAAAAGCTTATATACCCAGTGGTTCAACAGTCTTGATAATGAAAAAGATAAATTCGATATATTATGTCCCATGTAAGATAAATGGTTTGAAAGCGGACTTTGTTTTTGACACAGGAGCTGGGATAATTAGTTTGTCATCAAACTTTGCGGAGCAATTAATTGAAATGGGGCGACTTTCAGAAAAAGACATAATAGGTAACGCTGATAGCAAAATAGCAGATGGAAGCATTTCACAAGTTTTAATTGCCAACATCAAAGATGTAGAAATTGGGGGATTACATTTGTACAATGTTAAAGCAGCTATCAATGAACAACAAAACGCGCCATTGCTTTTAGGACAATCCGCTATTGAAAAATTGGGGAGAATCACAATAGATGGATACAAACTAATAATACATAGAAAATAAATGTAGAAGGGAGAGCAGGATTCAAATTAATAACGCAACGAATGTGTTAAAGAAGTAAGTGAGCAAGGAGCATGAAAAAGGGACGAAAATCCCGCTGGATCTTTCGTCCCCAGCATTAAATGCTTACCTTTGCAGACAAACTTCCACATAAGTTGCAAATATGGCAAAGCATCTAACAGCGCAGCAAAGGTACGAAATTTCTTTCAGACTGCAAAATAAGGAACGTCCAATAGACATCGCCATGGCTCTTGGTGTGCACCGCAGCACCATCAGCCGAGAGATAAGGCGCAACAAGACTCCCCATGGCAAGTATAATGCGGAAAAGGCCCAATGGCTTGTACTGAAATAGGTTGACTCATAGAACGCCTTAAATGTTAAATTATTAATTTCATTTAAGAATTATGAGCAGACGTAAATTTAGTCGCGCATTGAAGCGTAGTATCTGCATTGAGTACATGCAGATTGGAATTTAGGTAACAAAACAAGTAACATTTCCAAGAATGTTTTATGACTGTGTCACACCATCATCCACACAACTGAGATTTATGCAGACATGATAATGGAGAAGAAAGTTGATGCCGTTGATTCGGCTTCAAGCCATTGAGAATTTCGGCAAAAACCATATTGCTGAACAAAACAAAGTCAAAGCACCGAATAAAAACAATCCAAATTACCGAAAAATATTCAGCCAAATTACCGAATATAAATAAAAAAGTATTATCTTTGCTGCGGATTTCTATAAAACAGAACGTCAAAATGTACAAAAAAAGGATTCTCGACAAGTTGCTTGAACGTAAGCTCAAAGGATGTGGGGCTGTACTTATGGAAGGA
>Ga0247611_10005609_pt1 | contig 16479 bp, 24 predicted proteins | sample 177DNAGHGhighgp2_FD_192422 | JGI IMG/M metagenome (GOLD analysis project Ga0247611, IMG submission 192422) | Sheep rumen microbial communities from Palmerston North, Manawatu-Wanganui, New Zealand - 1770 DNA GHGhigh gp2 | ecosystem: Host-associated > Mammals > Digestive system > Stomach > Rumen... | reverse complement strand
CCTATTTTTTTCTCCGGGGGAATATTTGGCAAAAAGGTCGTGATTCTTACCAGCCACTTCCTTAGGGGGTGATGGCGCTTTTAACCATAGTTAATGGGTTTTCCGGTGAGTGACCCACTCCTTTCTATGGTCTAAAAAGTACTATCATTCTCTAAAGAAGTGGTTGGTAAGAATCACAAACACATCTAAAAAGGAGTGAAACCATGAAGAAAACTCACCGAAGTATATTCGAAGTATGGTCGAACATTTATACTGGGGGTGATGGCTAATGCCAAGAGCCCAAAGTGACGACAAGAAACCTCGTTCAAGACCGACCATATCTCCCGAAGCATACGAAAATCGATTAATAAACAAAGCTTACAAAGCCGTAGAGAAAAGAATTGACAATGGCGAAGCAACCGCAGCAGAATACATTCATTTTCTTCGGCTTGGTTCGACCAAAGAACAATTAGAATTAGAAAAAGTCAAGAAAGAAAACAAACTTCTTGAAGCAAAAGCAAAATCGTTAGCAGACTCTAGCGAGATAAAAGAACTATATGCAAAAGTTCTAACTTCTATGCGAGATTATTCTGGTAACATGTTTGTTAAAGAAGAAAATCTTGACGACGAAGATGATTAGGACATATTCTGAACTAAGAACCTACAAAACTTTTATTGATCGATACAATTATTTAAAACTTCGAGGATCAGTTGGTATTGAAACATTTGGATTCGATAGATATTTGAACCAAGTTCTTTATCGTTCTAGAAGATGGAGACGAACTCGAGATGGAATAATTCTTCGAGACAACGGATGTGATCTTGGAGTAGAAGGTTATGATATTTATGACAAGATTATTATTCATCACATGAATCCCTTAACTATAGAAGACATAGAGAATGATGTCGACGAAATCTACGATCCAGAATTTTTAATATCAGTTTCATTTAACACTCATCAAGCTATTCATTATGGCGATGAGAATTTGTTACCAAAAGAACCAATAGAAAGGAAACCTTACGACACCTGTCCGTGGAGGTAGAGGAATCAATCATGTCAAGAAATTACAATCAGATGTATAACAATAATAACAGACGTCAGGAATACAGAGATTTTAGAGAGGAATCTAAAGTTGAAGAGACTCCTGAGGTTGTAGAAGAAGTAACAGATGAAGTAGACGCCGTAATCGAAGAGGTTGAATCTGTTGAAGAGGCTCCGGCCGAAGAAGAAATCAACGAGGAACAGAAGGAAGTAGAAGAATTGATCGAAGAGATCAAGAAGGAAGAACCGGTAGCGGAAAAAGTAGAACTTCCTAATACTAATAAAGGTAGAGTAATTGGAAGTGGTAATCTCAACGTTAGAAAAACTCCTACCATGGGAGACAACGTTGCTTCGTTTTTAACTCCCGGAACCTTCATCAAGATCGAAGAAACTGTTGGTGAATGGTATAGAATTTCAGAACCCATTCCCGGATTTGTTAAGTCTAAATTCGTAGAGGTGTAATATGAAAGAGAATGAGAGCGTATTAACATCGATAAAGAAATTCCTCAATATCACACCAGAAGATAAAAGTTTCGATCCTGAGTTAATACTGCTTATCAATTCGGCTTTCATGGTTATCATGCAGCAATGGCATGGAGTCGACCACGCATTCGTCATCCATGATGAAACTGATAAATGGTCGGATTTCTTAAAAGAAGACTCAGATTACGAAGGATTAAAACAATATATAGGTCTTCGTGTGAAATTGGTTTTCGATCCGCCTACAAATTCTTCTGTCATCGAAGCAATGAAACGAGAAATGGAAGACTTAGAATGGCGAATGTATTTTTGGAAAGATCTTGTTAGAATTGAGGAAGAAAAATAAGTGTACATATATACCAACCCTAACCCAGCAGGTAAAGAAGTAGGCGATTGCGTTATACGAGCAATTGCTATTTTGTTTAATTTAACATGGCTGGAAGCATATGATGCAATTGTTGAAGAAGGACGTTTGGAATATGACATGCCGTCAGCTAACGAAGTATGGCCAAATTTCTTATTCAGAAACGGTTTTAGACGTCATATAATACCAAACACGTGTCCTAATTGCTATACGGTAAGAGATTTTTGTAGAGACAATCCAATTGGAGAGTATTTATTAGCAACTGGTTCACACGTTATAGCAGTCATAAATGGCAATTATTATGATGCTTGGGATAGTGGAAATAAAGTACCAATATACTATTTTAAACGTGAAAGGAGTTACTAATAATGGTCTCACCAACTCAAATTGCACCACAGCAAAACAATTTCAACCAAGGATATGCTTCTAATATTATTCGTATTAGAGGCGGTAGGGAAGTAGCGAACACTTATCCGGTAGCCGCTGGTTATACAGCATGGATGATGGACGAAGAAAATCAGATGTTCTTCATTAAAACAAATGATGCTAGCGGAATACCTAGTCCTTTAAGAGAGTTCAAGTTTGAAGAAGTTACGCCTTCTGAACAGAATGGTGTCGACTTTTCAAAATTCGTAACAAAAGATGATCTTAACGAGTTTGCTGATAATCTTGCATCTAATATTTTTGAGAAATTGCAAGCAAATCAGGAACCAGTAAAGCATCAGAATAATTATAGACCGAATAGGAGAAACAACAATGGACAACATGTTTAATATGTTTAAATCTAATCCGGCGATGTTTCTCGCTAAAAAAGGAATCAATATCCCTCAGAATATAGTCAACGATCCGAAAGCAATGGTTCAATATCTCATGAATTCAGGTCGTATGTCTCAGCAGCAGTTTGAACAGCTGAAGGCACAGGCTAATCAGAAGGGATATGATTTATAAAAAATATTATACGGGTAGAACAATAATGAGTTCTATCCCTCACTGCAAAAAGTAGCAGTAGGAAGGAGTACGTATGTCTTTTGTTGACAACGGAAATGGTAATGGCATGTACATGCCCGTAGCACCCGCTTATGCCGGAGGCGCAAATGGCTTCGGAGGGTTTGGGTCTTGTGGCGATGGCTGGTGGGTCATCTTGTTCTTGTTTGCTCTCATGGGCAACAATGGATGGGGTGGCTTTGGAGGAGGAAACAATGAAGTTCTTCCTTACTTATGGAACCAGCAGACGCAGAATGATGTAAGTCGTGGATTCGATACTTCATCTGTAATCAGCCAGCTCGGAAACATTCAGAATGCCATTACAAATGGTTTTGCTAGCCAGGAAGTAGCAAATTGCAACCGAGCAATGGATTCTATGCAGACAGCTTACCAGAATCAGATTGCTGACCTCCAGCAGAACTTTGCTATTCAGACACAGCTTTCTAATTGTTGCTGTGAAAACAGACAGGCTATTGCAGCTCTTGGAGCTGATCTCGCTAGAGAAGCTTGTGCTGATCGTCAGGCAGTTGCCGATGGTGTTCAGAGAATCCTTGATCAGATGTGCAATGACAAGATTGATGCTAAGAATGAGAAGATCGCAGATCTTGAGAGAGCGCTTACAGCAGCTCAGACTCAGGCTGCTTTAGGAGCAAACACCTCTCGCATTCTTGCAGATAACGCTGCACAAACAGTAGCTCTTGAGCAGTATCTTCATCCCACAGCCGTACCCGCTTACGTGGTACAGAATCCTAATTGCTGCACAAACAACTGTGGTTGTGGATGCGGTAATTTTTAGGAGGTGGTTGTATGGCAGCAGAGTTTCTTAGAAACGATGTGCAGACAGTAGCGGTAAATAGTCCTGTTGTTTTGGACACCTCTATTGGATGTACTAGTGGATATGTATACCATCGTCCTCAGAGTGGTATTTTAACTCTCCGCGGCGTAGTAAAATGCCCTAATGCATGCTTTGCAACCTATCAGGTCACATTCAACGCTAACATAGCAATCCCCGAAGGTGGAACTGTTGGTCCTATCGCTGTAGCTTTAGCTATAGACGGTGAACCTATACCTACAAGTAGAGCAATAGTAACACCTGCAGCCGTTGATGAGTATTTCAACGTAACAAGCACAGCAATAATCAAAGTTCCTAGAGGTTGTTGCTTTAACGTATCAGTAGAGAATGTTTCTGAACCCGCTGCAGCTGGCGGAGTAGCTCCTGCTATAAATGTTCAGAATGCAAATCTCGTAGTTGATCGAATTGCATAAGGAGGATGCCATGAACGTTTTATATGATTTGAAAGATCTCCTCTGCGACAAAATAGAGGAAGTTGTAAAAAAGAACGACATCTCTCCTACAGAGATGGATTCAGTTTACAAAGCAACCAAGACAATTTACTACATTACAACCATTGACGCTATGAATAATCCTGACGAGTATATGGATTATTCAAGAGATTCCTATAATTCCTATGCTAGAGGAGGAAATTCTAACATGAGAAGACCTATGTATTCTCGTGATGGAAGAATTGGAATGGATGGTGATGGAGACGGAAGATATAGCGAAAGACCGTATCGAATGTCTCGTGATGGAAACGCTGGTTACAGCGGACACACCAAAGAGCAGATGATGCAAAAAATTGCAGACATGCAGCGAGAAATCGAACAAATGAACTAACGTTCTCCGTTTATATTTAACAGGAGGAAAAGATGGAACATTTATTAGAACTTGCTGTGACTGTTTTTTGTACAGCATTAGGCTCATCTGGAGTATGGGCATTCATTCAGAAAAAGAATGAAAAGAAAGATGCAAAAACCCAAATGCTCATAGGGTTAGGCCATGACAGAGTCATGTGTTTAGGAGAAAAATACATAGAGAGAGGTAATATAACCAGCAAAGAATATGAAAATCTTGTTGACTATCTCTATAAACCTTATGAGATGATGGGCGGCAACGGATCAGCAGCTAGAGTTATAGAGGAGGTTAAGAAACTTCCTTTAGTGTCTGACTGATTTTTAAAGGAGGAATTAATTCACCATGTCACTTTCAAACACGGCTGTACCTATTTATTATGGCCAATTTCGAAACCAAGTAATGGATGGCAAAATACCAGTAAATAGATATATAGCCATGGAAATGAACAGGATAGATGAATTAATAGCGAATCCTAACATCTATTACGACGATGAAGCCATTAACGGCTGGATCAGTTTCTGCGAAAATGAATTAACGTTGACTGATGGTTCCGATTTAAAATTATTATTTACTTTTAAACTTTGGGCTGAGCAAATTTATGGTTGGTATTATTTTCAGGAACGATCAGTTTACAAACCCAATAAGTCTGGTCATGGCGGACACTATGTAAGAAAATTAGTTAAAAAACGATTAACTAAGAAACAATATTTAATCGTTGCACGAGGCGCTGCTAAATCAATGTATGCAAGCTGCATTCAGAACTTTTATTTGAATGTCGATCCGAATACGACGCATCAAATAACAACAGCGCCAACAATGAGACAAGCTGACGAAGTTATGTCTCCTATTAGAACCGCCATAACCAGATCTAGAGGGCCATTGTTTAAGTTTTTAACTTACGGTTCTTTACAGAATACTACAGGATCAAAAGCAGATAGAGTAAAGTTAGCTTCTACAAAAGCAGGAATACAGAATTTCCTTACCGGATCATTATTAGAAGTAAGACCGATGTCTGTTGACAAACTTCAGGGTCTTAGATGCAAAATTGCAACAGTAGATGAATGGTTATCTGGAGATATCAGAGAAGATGTTATAGGTGCTATAGAACAGGGTGCGTCAAAGCTAGACGATTACCTCATAGTAGCAATGAGTTCCGAAGGAACGGTTAGAAACGGAGCTGGTGACACCATCAAGATGGAGTTACTTGATATTTTAAAAGGCGATTTTAAAGCTCCACATATTAGCATATGGTATTATGCATTAGACGACATCTCAGAAGTTAACAATCCAGAAATGTGGATTAAGGCCAATCCCAATCTCGGATTAACCGTTCAATATGACGTCTATCATGAAGACGTAGAAAGAGCTGAGAAAGCTCCATCAACAAGAAACGATATTTTAGCAAAGAGATTCGGAATACCAATGGAAGGTTATACTTATTTCTTCACTTATGAAGAAACCCTTCCCCATAAGAAAAGAAGCTTTTGGAATATGCCTTGTTCCCTTGGTGCAGACTTATCACAAGGTGATGACTTCTGTGCTTTCACTTTTCTATTTCCGCTTAAAGATGGATCCTATGGTATAAAAACGAGAAGTTATATCTCGAGTAAGACGCTCATGAAGCTCCCTTCAGCCATGAGACAGAAATACGAGGAATTTATCGACGAAGATAGTTTATGCGTTCTAGAAGGAACAGTGCTTGATATGATGGAAGTTTATGACGATTTAGATAATCATATAAATGCAAATCAATACGATGTACGTTGTTTCGGTTATGACCCTTATAATGCTAAAGAGTTTGTTAATCGTTGGGAAGTTGACAACGGTGATTACAATATCGTTAAAGTTATACAGGGAGCAAAAACTGAATCAGTTCCTTTAGGTGAACTTAAGAAATTATCTGAGGAAAGACTTCTTTTGTTTGATGAGGAGCTCATGTGCTTTACTATGGGTAACTGTATCACCCTAGAAGATACAAATGGAAACCGTAAGCTGTATAAGAAACGTTATGAGCAGAAGATCGATAACGTCGCTGCTATGATGGACGCATACGTAGCGTACAAGTTATGTAAAGATGACTTTGATTAGAGGATTAAACCATGAATGATTATGTATCGACTCCCAGCTATGACGAGTTTTTATCTCATTATGGTGTTAAAGGAATGAAGTGGGGTAAACGTAAGACCGGAAATCAGGTTTATAACCAAGAAATGGCCAGACGGACAGGATCCAGTGCTTATGGAGAATTAGCCAAACTCAGTGACGACGAATACCAGAATTTACTTAAACGATTTAAGTTAACAGGCGGCAAGAGTTCCAAATCATCAAACTCTAAGTCATCCAAATCCCCTGGTAAATCTTCAAAATCCGCAGAAACTAAATCAAAATCATCTAAAACAGCATCAGATGTTAAAGTTAAAGCAAACAGCGGAACCAATAAAACATCAGAGGTAGAAGAAGATACAAAAAGAACAATCGATTCTGATTATCTGAAACGTAAAGAAGAAAGAATTAATAAACACAATGAGTCAGGTATTAATGTTAATGATATTCTTGAAAGAATCAGACAGAAGAATCGTAAAACAAGAGCATATAATAAAAGATAAGGAGCGTAGTTATGATTTATGATGGCGTTATAAACAAACCTCCTTTGAATGAGGAAACTTTAGCTCATTATGGTGTTTTAGGAATGAAATGGGGAGTTCGTAAGAATCCTGAAAAAGCATATTCTAAAGCTGCTAAAGAATTAGCTAAAAGAAAAAAGAAAGTTGTTAAGGCTGATAAAAAATACAAACGGGCTTTGAATAGACCTTTTGGTAGTTTATATCGTAGCACATCTCAAAAATTAAATAAGCTTAATAAGAAACAGAATAAGCTTAGAAAATGGGAAGAGGCCATCGTTAAAAATTTTGAGAAAGAATACGATAGAATAAGAAAAACATCAAATACTGATGAAGAAAAAGACAAAAGACTTTCAAGATTAGAAAAAGCGTATAATGACAATTTCAAAGTCAAAGTCAAAATCAAAGCCGAAGAAAAAAACAAATCATCAAAAGCGACATCCTCAAGTATAGAGAATAAAGTAAAAAATGCTAGAAAAACTGGAAAATATGATATGGAGTTTTTAGAAGGTAATTACGATGTAGATTCAAAAACCGGAGACCTTTTAAAAGGAAAAGCCTTAGACGACGCATATAGAGAATATTTAAAGAAAAAGAAATAATTAACAACAACCCCAACATGGTGTTGAAGAAAAACATTGTTGGGATTACATTTTAAACGAGGTGAGTCATGGACGAACTTAAACTGTACGAATACAATTATGATAAACCGGAACTCACCGATGAGTTTCTTGAACATCATGGCATCCTAGGAATGAAATGGGGTGTTAGAAAAGGTCCTCCATATCCTTTGGGTAGTGGAAGATCTTCTGGAGGTAAAATCTCTAAACGAAAAGCTAGAAAAACCTATAAGAAAAGAGTAGAATCCCTTAAAAAAGCCAGAGCTGCTAAATCAGCCAAGAAGCAAGCGGAGATTCAAAAAACAAAATCCAAAGAAGAGGTAATGAAGACAAAAGACATTGAAACGATGCTTAAAAATGTTGATCTTTTTACCAATAAAGAAATTGATGATATGTTAACTCGTTTATCCACAGAATCGAGACTGAAAGAAGCTGTTATTAGACAAAGAGAAGCTAATTTGCCTAAGAGTAAAAAAATGTGGAGAGTAGCTAAAGAGAATGTAGCCAAAGGATTAGGTTCTGGGGCTAGAAACGTATTATCAACGGTTTCAGAAAATGCTCTTAAAATAGGTATAAAAAATCTGGCCAAGAGTTTAACGAACGATCAATATGAGGAATTGATAGAAAAGCTATTTAAAGAAAAGAAGAAATAGCGGAACCCTTCAAACCAAGGAGCAAAAACTATGACTTTAGGCGATAGGTTGAAACACGGCTGGAACGCCTTTATTAATCCGGCACAAAGTTTCAAGTACGACTATGGACGAGCCAGCTATATAGATCAATCGCGCCCAAGATTAGCAATGGGTAACGAGAAGTCAATAGTAGCTGCTGTTTATAATCGTATTGCGGTTGATGTTTCTCAGTTGGATATAAGACATGTTTTAATGGATGATAATAATGAAAAATTTAAAAGTGTTGTTGATGATCCATTAAATGAACGATTCTCTCTCAATGCAAACAAAGACCAAGAATCTAGAACGTTTATTAGAGATCTAGTTTTAAGTTTGTTTGATGAAGGGGCGATAGCCGTTATTCCAATTGATACAGACATAAACCCCAAAAACGGATCTTACGATATAAATTCGTTAAGAGTCGGAAAAATAGTAAACTGGTATCCAGACGAAGTAAGAGTAAGATGTTACAATGATATAAAAGGCGAGCACGAGGAATTAATAGTTCCAAAAGCTATAGCTGTTATCATTGAAAATCCGTTTTATACGGTAATGAATGAACCTAACTCTATCGCTAAAAGATTGATTAGAAAATTAAATCTATTAGATGTAATTGATGATCAGTCTGCTAGTGGTAAGTTAGATTTAATAATCCAATTTCCAGGTTCTATCAAAACGGAGCAGCGAATTAAAGCGGCTGAGGATAGGCGAAAGAAGATTGAAGATCAGTTAGCTGGATCTAAATATGGAATCGCCTACATCGATAGTACTGAAAAAGTAACACAGCTTAACCGAGCAGTGGAAAACAATCTTATGAATCAGATCACATTCCTTACGAGTATGCTATACAGCCAGTTAGGTATTTCTGAGAAAATAATGAATGGAACCGCAAACGAGCAGGAGATGCTGAATTACTACAACAATACTATCGTTCCCGTTATTAGCACTATCGTTGATAACATGCGATGGAAATTCTTGACAAAGACTGCAAGAAGTCGTCATCATTCGATAATGTACTTCAGAGATCCTTTCAAGAATACGCCTGTTAATAACATTGCTGAGCTTGCTGATAAGTTTACAAGAAACGAAATCGCTTCTTCGAATGAAATGAGATCGGTAATTGGATGGAAACCGGTTGATGATCCTAGAGCAGACGAATTAAGAAACAAAAACCTCAATTCAGAAGCAGAATATCAACCAATGTATACTGAAGGAAACGGAGAAGGTGGACTACTGGCTAATTCCGATATAGCAAGCATGAAACTTTCGCAGTTACCAAAACTATAAAGGAGGAAACCTTCAAAATGAGTAGGAAATTTGATTTCAGCGGATGGGCCACTCGTAACGATATTGAATGCGCTGATGGGTTAACTATTCGCCAGGACGCCTTTGCTGATTGCAACGGAGCTAAAGTGCCTTTGGTGTACATGCATAATCACAAAGACGTTGAAGAAGTTCTTGGACACGCTCTTTTGGAGAATCGCGCTGATGGCGTGTATTGTTATGGTTCATTTAACGATACCGAAAAAGGTCAGATGGCTAAAGCTCTTGTAGCTCATGGCGACATCACATCTCTTTCCATCTTTGCGAATAATCTCGTTAAGAACGGCAAGAACGTTACACATGGTATAATTAGAGAAGTATCATTAGTACTCGCAGGAGCTAACCCTGGAGCAACTATCGACTTCCCTGTTCTTCAGCATGCTGATGGATCTTACAGCGATCCCATTGAAGACGAGGCTATTATTAGTTATAAGCAGCCCCTTTCAATGTCTGATGAGTTAGCACACATGCTTGATGAAGATCCTGAAGACGAGGATGAAGAAATCGACGATGAAGAATTAGAAGAAGAGGAAACTGAAGATGAAGTTTCTCATTCTGATGATTCCGAAGAAGGCGATGATGACGATCCAGATGTTGGAGAAGTAATTGACTCTCTCAACGACGACCAAAAGGAACTTGTTGAGGGCTTGATGAACCTTGCTTATGAGCAGGGAGTAAAAGATGCTTCTGGTGAATCTGAAGAAGAGGAGACAGAAGAGGAAGAAGTAGTAGAACAATCCGATATTAAGGAAGGAGAAACAGTAATGCATAAGAATTTATTTGAAAAGGAAACTGCTGATGAAGTTCTTTGCCACGGCGTAGCTCTTGATGAGATGAAAGCCACATTCAAAGATTTTCAGCGTGAGGGTTCCCTTAAGAACGCAGCAATTGCTCATGGTATCGAGAACATCGATTGGTTATTCCCTGAAGCTAAAGCAGCTTCCGCAACACCTACATTCATTAAGAGAGATACTGGATGGGTATCCGGCGTTCTTAACGGCGTTCATCACACACCTTATTCTCGCATCAAGTCCATTTTCGCTGATATCACAGGCGAAGAGGCTCGTGCTAGAGGATACGTAAAAGACAACTACAAAGAGGAAGAGGTTATCTCTCTCTTAAGAAGATCCACAACTCCTCAGACCATCTACAAGAAGCAGAAATTCGATCGTGACGATCTTATCGACATCACAGATTTCGATGTTGTAGCATGGATCAAAGCTGAGATGAGAATGATGCTTGATGAGGAAATTGCAAGAGCAATCCTCGTTGGCGATGGCAGACTTGCTTCTTCACCTGACAAGATCCAGGAAGATCATATCCGTCCTATCTGGAAGGAAGCTGATCTCTTCTCAGTAAAGGTTAAAGTTACCTATGCAGCAGGCGCTGATGACAACGCTAAGGCTCAGGCTAACATCAAAGCCCTCATCAAGAATCGTAAGTTCTATAAAGGCTCAGGCAATCCTAAGTTCTATACAACTGAAGATGTTCTTGCTGACATGCTTCTTATCACAGATACAACCGGAAGATTCATCTACGAGTCAGTTCAGACTCTTGCTAACAAGCTTCGTGTATCTGAGATCGTAACCGTTCCTGTAATGGATAACCTCACAAGACTTGATGCTACCGACAGCAAGACATATCAGCTTCTTGGTATCATGGTTAACCTTCAGGATTACAACGTTGGTGCTGACAAGGGCGGCGCTGTTAACATGTTCGATGACTTCGATATTGATTACAATAAGGAAGTTTACCTCATCGAGACCAGATGCTCCGGCGCTTTAACAGTTCCTTATTCTGCACTTGTTCTTGAGACAGAAGTAAACGGCTAATCAATAGGAGGATAAAACTATGAAGTTATTCGAAAAAGGTACTCAGGTTCACGCTACAGAAGTTCTGTACGTAAACAGCTCTAAGTTATATTTCGATGCTGCTCACACCAAAGAAGTTAAGCAGGCAGATGTTAAGAAGCTTGGCGTTCCTAACAAGTTTGCTGTTACCGATGGAACAGATGTCTTTGCAGTTACTTCTGTAAAGGCTGATGGATCTGCAGTAGTAGTTGGTGAGACAACATATAGCATCGCTGAATAATGTCAACCAAGTAGTAAGGAGAAATGATATATGAGATATCATGGAAAAGTCGGCTACTTTGAGACTGTGGAAGAAAAACCAGGTTTATATAAAGAACAGATTACTTTTAGAGAGTACTTTGGCGATGTTCTTAGGAATGTTAAAAGAGACTCAGCAAAAAGTAATGTTAATGAAACCATAACGGTTAGCAATAGCATCAGCATAGTAGCCGACCCTTACGCTTTAGGACATTTTTTCAACATCAGATGTATCGAGTGGCAGGGTATTTTATGGAATGTTACTGATGTGGATGCTGGGCAACCTCCCAGATTGATTCTATCATTAGGAGATATTTACCATGAAAACCTGGAGTGAATTACAAGAAGTATTGCAGGCGATAATGGGTAATCATAAGGTTTACTATCAGCCACCCGAGAATCTTAAACTCACATATCCCTGTATCGTTTATGGTTTATCGAATGCATTAAGTGATTATGCTGACAATAAGCCATATATGAAAACTAAACGTTACCAGATAACATTAATGACTAGAACTGCAGATAACGCAGAGTTTGTTGATCAGATATTGGATTTACCAATGTGTACATTTGACAGACAATTCGTTACTGAAAATCTTGTTCATGATGTTTTCAACATCTATTTTTAAGGAGGAATAATCAATGTCTTGGAAATTATCTTGGGATAAAACCGGTGAAAGACGTTATGAGAACGGTGTTGACCATGGTGTATTGTATCCTTACCAGGCAAATACCGCTACTTTTGACAAAGGCGTAGCATGGAATGGTCTTATTTCAGTTACCGAAACCCCTTCCGGAGCAGAGTCAAATGCTCAGTACGCTGACAACATTAAATACCTCGATCTGCTTTCAGCTGAGCAGTTCGGCGCTACAATTGAATGCTTCACATACCCCGATGAGTGGGAACTTTGTGATGGTTCTGTATCTCCCGTTGATGGCGTTAATATTCGTCAGCAGGCTAGATCAACATTTGGTCTCAGCTACAGAACAAATATCGGTAATGATATCACATCTGATCTCGGTTACAAGCTTCATCTTGTATACAACTGTAAGGCAACACCTTCAGAGAGAGCTTACAACACTGTTAACGACTCTCCCGAAGCTCTTCAGTTCTCTTATGAAGTAAGCACTACCCCCGTTAACGTAACCGGTTATAAGAGCACTTCCATTCTTACAATCGACTCTACAAGATTCGTTTCTGATGAAGCTAAAGCTAAACTTACAAATCTTGAGAACGTTCTTTACGGTCAGAATGCAACAGAGGGATCGCCCGCTGTTTATGCACTTGATGAGGGTGCCACATTCGACATCACAAAGACATACTACACAAAGAGCGGAGAGACTTACACAGAGTTCGTTATCTTTGAAGCAACATCTGATCCTACATTCCAGCCCGGAACAACTTACTATGAGAGAACCGGTTCAGCTGGCAACTATACTTACACACCTACCGCTGATGATACCATGGATTCTTCAAAGACCTATTATGTTCTTAAGGCTAAGGATTCAGCTACTGAGTACTATACACTTGTTTCACCTGCAGTTCCTGCAACTGAGGCTGTAGCTGCTAGACTTCCTTTCCCTGATGAAGTAATTTCCATTCTTGGATCTAACGGCTGATAATTAGTTTCACCTGGGGCTGACGAAACCTTCAAAATGGGTAGTAATCAGCCCCTTTTTATTGAAAGGAGAAAAACTCATGTATAAGAAAGTAATAGAGTACACAGATTATAACGGTACTCCCAGAAAAGAAACCTTTTACTTCAATTACTCAAAGGCAGAGTTATTAAAAAAGGAATTATCCACACAGGCTGGTATTGAGGAGTTTATTAAGATGCTCATCGCTACCAAGGATAATGCTAAAATTGTTCAGATTTTTAACGATCTGATTCTTGATTCTTATGGTATTAAATCTGAAGACGGCACCAGATTTATCAAATCTAAAGAACTTAGAGACGCTTTCGAGCAGTCTGAAGCTTTTTCAGAGTTGTTCATTGAAATTGTATCGAATACCGACGCTCAGGTCGAATTCATTAACGGTGTAGTTAATGGTGTAAATGTTCCTGAGATGAAGGAAGAAGATGCCATCGCTAAGTTGAAAGAGCTTGGTTACGATACAACAAGAATTGAGGAGTCTCTTAAACAGGACACTAAAGTTGTGCCTTTAAACAATGCCGAAAATCATAACAATACCTGAAACGGAGCTGTTCGTTCCTCCGGATCGATTTATTAATATTAAAGAAACAACTATAAAGATAGAACATTCATTAGTTGCTATATCAAAGTGGGAAGCAAAATGGCATATTCCATTTCTTGATAACCGAACTGAAAAAACTAATGAAATGATGATAGACTATGTTCGATGTATGACAATAAGTCAGAACGTTGATCCAGATGTCTATAATTACATACCAGAACCGGTATGGAAAGAGATAAACGAATACATAGACAATCCTATGACAGCCACATGGTTCAATGATCAGAATTCAAAAGGTGGAAATAGAGAGATAATAACATCTGAAATTGTCTATTATTGGATGATTGCTCAGAACATACCGCCCGAGTATGACAAGTGGCATTTCAATCGTCTTATGACGTTGATAAGAGTTTGTAGCGAGAAGAATGCAGAAGCTTCGAATGGTAAGAAGATGAGTAAAAAGAGCATTCTTAGCCAAAACAAAGCCCTTAATGCCGCGAGACGTAAAGCAAGCGGTTCGAAAGGTTAATAACTATTATGGGACTTCGTATCAAAAATAAAGGCGACTGGTCCAAAACTACAAATTGGATGAAAAGAGTAAAAACTCTTAGAGATGCCAAAAGAATTTTAAGTGAATATGGTAGACTTGGGGTTGCGGCTTTAGCGGCTGCAACTCCGGTTGATACCGGTGAGACTGCAAGTTCATGGGACTATCGAATCGTTCAAAATGCGCAGTCTTCTGAGTTGGTTTTTGTTAACAACAGCAAAACAGTAACCAACATACCAATAGTTATACTATTGCAATACGGCCACGGTACGGGTAGTGGAGCCTACGTACAAGGTAGAGACTTTATAAACCCTGCCATACAGCCAATATTTGACGAAATAGCAGAAAAAGTGTGGAAGGAGGTAATTAGATGAGCTCTACGATTGATGATAGAATCGTCTCGTTGGAATTTGATAATAAACAATTTGAACAAGGCGTTTCAGAATCTCTCAATACTTTAGAAAAGCTCAAAAATTCATTGGAATTAGATGATGCTGGAAAGAGTTTATCTAAGATATCTGACGAAGCAAAGAAGATAGATCTTTCACATGTTTCTGATTCTGTTGATCAATTAAATGAGAGATTTTCCACTCTCAGATTAGTAGGATTGATGGCTTTAAGTAATCTTGTAGATGGAGCCATGAATCTTGCTAAGAAATTTGGATCCGTTTTAACAGCACCAATACGTCAAGCTGCTTCTGGCGGTTGGAATAGAGCTTTGAACATTGAGGAAGCTAAATTCCAGCTTGAAGGTTTAGGAGTAGCCTGGAAAGATATTTCCGAAGACATTAACTATGGTGTACAGGATACTGCTTACGGTTTGGATGCAGCGGCTAAAGCAGCATCTCAATTAGTGGCATCAGGCGTTAAAGTTGGCGACAGCATGAAGCATTCGTTATTGGCTATTTCTGGTGTCGCTGCAATGACAAGTTCTTCGTATGAAGAAATATCGCCAATTTTTACAACAGTGGCTGGTCAAGGTAAACTAATGACCATGCAGTTGAGACAACTTGAATCAAGAGGTCTTAATGCAGCCGCTGTTTTAGGACAGCAATTAGGTAAATCAGAAGCTGAGATCCGTGACATGGTAACAAAAGGTAAAATCAGCTTCAATGAATTTTCCGATGCAATGTATGAAGCGTTTGGCGAACATGCTAAAGACGCTAACAATACATTCATGGGTTCATTATCGAACGTAAAAGCAGCGCTTAATAAAATAGGTGCTGAGTTTGCTACACCGTTAATGAATAACGTTGTACCGGTTTTTAATTCATTACGATTAATGATTAATGGAATAAAAGCCAACATGGGTGAAACGTTCAAGATATTTGAAGTTTTAACCCGAGGAATAGGTACAAAATTATCGGGATCAATTGATAGAATTACTGATTTTCTTAACAATAGATTTACTGGGGTTAAGAATCTTAACAACGCTCTCTATATAATGACTGATTCATTAATTAGAATTGGTAAAGTTATCGGAACAGCGTTTAAGATTGTATTCAATGGTTCGATGGGCGACCATATTAATAATTTAGCAAGAGGTATAGAGAAAATTGCTAAATTAATGCAGCCCACACATGAGAGTTTAAACGGTTTACAATCAGTTTTAGTAGTTATATTTAGTATTATTAAAAAGATAGGACAGCTTGTTGGATTTATTATAAAGAATATTGGTGGTCCTATATTTACTATTATAACAAAAACGGTACATTTGTTATTTACTTTAATATCTGTTATATCAAGACTTTCCGTTGGTTTGACTAGGGCTATTTCCGAAAGTAAAGCGTTCCAGTTAATAATCAAAGGAATGGGTGACGTTGCGGAAAAAGTTAAGGATTTCTTTGGAA
>Ga0247611_10005608_pt1 | contig 16480 bp, 11 predicted proteins | sample 177DNAGHGhighgp2_FD_192422 | JGI IMG/M metagenome (GOLD analysis project Ga0247611, IMG submission 192422) | Sheep rumen microbial communities from Palmerston North, Manawatu-Wanganui, New Zealand - 1770 DNA GHGhigh gp2 | ecosystem: Host-associated > Mammals > Digestive system > Stomach > Rumen... | reverse complement strand
AAACATTTTTTTATACCGAATTTTTACTAAAGGCTAAAACCGACAGAACAATCAAATAGATAAAAAAAGATAAATCAATACGAACATATAAATAAAAACGAACAAAGAAATAACGGACCAGGGGAAACTGGTCCGTTATTTCTTAGATAGGTGATTATTCCTTTGAAGGTATGAAAATAAACATATTAATATGATATAAACAAAAATAATATTAAATCAAGTTTTAAATTATTTTCTTTTTCTTAACTGTGTCTATATCATACTCTAAAAAATATCATTTGTCAAGTGAGTAATTGTTATTTTAGAATTTTACCGTTTTTGCTAATATTTTATTAATATAGTTTTTATCTTGTAGTGTTTTTTATTGTAAAATCCTTTGATTTTACTATTTTCACCATTTTTTTATTTCCTTTTTCTACATTATCTTTTACTGCATTTTCATTATCCATATTTCCATTTTCCGAATTTACATTTTCTGCACCATTAGTTTCTGCCGCATCCAAATACCATACATCAAAATCTACGTCACCTGCTATTCCATTTATGCGGCCTATATTTGTGCTCTGCCAGATTTCATAGTCTCCTTCATAATCAGTATAGCTTTTATATTGAGCTACCCATACCGGATAATCATTTCTTCTGCCCCAGATTATGTCAAGATAATATTTACTTCCATAAAGCATGGCATCGTATCCAAAGCTTTCTGCTTCCTCTGCAAATACATCCATAAGGTGATTTAAACCTTCAATGCTTAGATGGTAACGCTGAACCCTGTTCCAGCTCTCCCAGTCAAATACTAAAGGAAAATCAAGCTCTCTGCCATCAAGCTGCTCTTTGATCCACTTCATATGAGAACGGAGTTTTTCTTCTTCATTATCAGTTGTGTAAAAATATGCTCCAACCTGTAGACCCGCTTTCTTTGCCTCCTTATAGTTTCTCTCAAAATAGTCATCCTTTACGAACTCACCATCATAACGGCAAAGACGCATAAGCACAAATTCAACTCCTTCAGCTTTTACCTTATCGAAATTAATTTCCCCCTGCCATTTTGAAACATCTATTCCTACAAGGGTATTTTCCTTTTTATTCTCAGCTTTGAAATCTGCAAAATCAATTCTTTTTCTTGTATCCGGGTTCTGCGCTATTTCAGGAAGCTCATCTACTACATTTAAAGTTACATCCCAGCTGCTGACATTTCCTGCATTATCCTCTACTGCAAATTTAAGAGTCTTACTGCCTGCTACCGAAGTATCCTTATCTCCTTTAACTGTAAGTACTGGATTTGGATCCTTATCATCAATATAGCTAATATACTTATCAGGATTAAATTCAGAACCAGTTTGAATGGTAATGGTACCTGCATTATTTAATATTAAAGGCTTAGTTACATCCTTACCATCCGCCGCTTCTTCCCCTTTATTCTTATCAGAAGTGCTTGTTTTTTCATTACTGCCATCTGTTTTAGCTGCATTTTCTGCCTCTCCTCCTTCTTTGCCTAAGGCTCCTACCTCCACGCCTTCTGAGCCATTACCTTGCTCTTTTACATCAGCGCTTCCTGCCTCCACTTTTCCATCATTAGTACCTTCAGCATCTTCTTTATTACTCTCTTCCTTATCATCACCTTCTGCATCTACATTCAGAGCTTCACCATCGATGCCATTTTTTGCATCATCACCTTCTACATCTGCATTCAGAGCTTCACCATCACCGCTCTTATCAGCCTCTTCAGCTCCCTCACCGCTTCCTTTACCTTCTTTATCAGAAGAATTTTCAGAAGGGATCTGTCCATCTTCTTTAGCTGCCTCATCAGAAGCCAGCGAATTCTCAATAACAGAAGTAGCCTCGCTTATAGTGGTAACTTCAGCTTTATTTGTCAAAGCTGTAGTTGCTTCCTCATTTTTCGCTGCATTATTCGAGCATGATGTACTTAACATCATGACCGATAACAATAAAAGTATCTTTTTATTTTTCATTCAGCCCCCTGCTTTTTATAAGTAGCATTTATATAAATCAAATACCAAATGAGACACTTTATCTCATCTATTAAACTTAATAAAATATAAAGCATTATTATAAATGATTATTTTAAACACTAGTAAATTATACCAAATATGGGATTAAACTACAACCTAAAACATCTTTTTTATTTTAAAAAATTAAGGCAGAACTCATAGTATAAGGCAATGTAAAACCATCAGAGTTTTTTAAGCAAAAAATGTAAATTTTTTTCAGACCAAAAATCATAATATTTTCAGGCATAAAAAAAACTGCATACTTAAAAAAGTATGCAGTCTCAAAAATCCATTTTTATTTGCTTATATAAATAAGCACACGTAACCAATTGCCAATTAAATCTGCAATAAATTACTTAAACTTTCTCTTACGAGCAGCCTCTGACTTCTTCTTACGCTTTACGCTTGGCTTCTCATAATGTTCACGCTTGCGGATTTCCTGCTGAATGCCAGCCTTTGCGCAGTTTCTCTTAAATCTGCGAAGTGCACTCTCAAGACCCTCGCCTTCCTTTACGATAACACTTGACATCTATTCTTCGACCTCCCTCCAGTTGCGTATTCATGCAAAACTGTATGGACTAATTTTTAGCATTAATTAACCTATAACATTATACCATTTATTTTACAGATGTCAAGCACTTTTTCGAAATAAGTCGAAGACTTATTTCAGATTAGTCGAAGACTAATTTCATATTAGTCGAAGACTTATTTCAGATTAGTCGAAGACTTATTTCAGATTAGTCGAAGACTTATTTCAGATTAGTCGAAGATTTATTTCATATTAGTCGAAGATTTCTACTCCAAGAGCATTTCTTGCAGCAAGTATGTACTTAGATGTATCAAGCGGATCTACTCCTCTTCTGGGAGCAGTCTTTCCTTCTTCAAGGCTGCACTCCCTATATCCATGAAGCGCGGTACTTATGCTTCCCTTTCCTCCTGTAATAGCTGCAAAGTTGGTTGGATAATCAATACTTGTAGCAACAGGTACTATTGCTGATATAGTAGATATTTCTTCCTTAGATTCAACTTCACCTAGTTCGCCTCTCATAAGCTGAACATCACTCATTATTCTTCCTGCAAGAGTAGTCGGAACAACAAATCTCATGTCGAGCATAGGCTCAAGCAGAACACTTTCGCCCTTAACAAGTCCGTCCTGTATTGCCATAGGTGTTGCAACTATAAAGTCCAAAGGATGGGTATGCTCAAGGTGGTGCTCACCTCCAACAAGGGTAATATTTAAATCAACTACCTCCCAGCCAAGTCTTCCCTGGCTTAATGCCTTTGGAAGTGCCTGCTCTACCTGGTGCTGATATTGCGGCATAATGTCATCTGCTCCAACGACAGATTTAAAGGTAATTCCGCTGCCCCTAGGCGCCGGCTCTATTTCAAAGTCAAGAATAGCCCAGCAAGGCTTTGGCATTGTGTAAGCAACAAAGCCCTTTGCCTTTTTGCGTATAGTCTCCTTATAAATTACAGCAGGATCCTCGAAGGAAACCTTCATTTCATAACGGGTCTGTAAAATTTCCTGTAATATTTCAATCTGGACCATTCCCATTATCTGAAGAAGAAGCTCTCCGGTCGCTTTTATATATCTAACATTAAGCAAAGGATCCTCCAGGGACATTTCCATTAATATTTCTCTTAGTTTGTTTAGATCCTCAGGCTTTTCAGGAACTGCCTTTACCATAATTAAAGGAGAACGAAGACTTCCCGGTTTAACTATTCTAGGTATTTTTTCAGGATTTCCAAATATATGACCTACCTCAATATTTCCAAGTCCGTATACTACACCTACATCACCAGGTCCTAAAACGCCCTTATCTTCTCCGTCAGCTCCCCTTATCTGAGTTATTTTTCTTTGCTCCGTCAGATTTTTTTCATCAGAGGAAAAATCCTTTTTAATATCAACAGGCATTCTGTTCTCGAGCTTTCCGCCATACATCCTTACCCATAATCCTCTTCCCATTACGCGGTCGTTTGTAACTGCAAAGGCAACTGCAGCAAGCTCTTCTTCCTTCTTATCAGGAGCAGGCAGGTAAGTAATCAAAGCGTCAAGAAAGGCTTCTATTCCTTTATCTTGAAGTGCAGAGCCAAAAAGTGCAGGATAAGCTCTACACTCATGAGTTAAAACTATTATCTGCTCATTTAACTCATCCTTTGATATCCCACCTTCCTCTAAATATTTTTCAAGCAGCTCATCTGAAGTATTACATACAAAATCCGTCATTTTATCTTCATCCCATAAAGGGCATACAGCATCAGTTAAATTATCACGAATCTGCAAAATCACCTTATCTGGATCTGCTTCTGGTCTGTCTGTTTTATTTAGAAAGAAAAGGCAAGGAAGCTTCTGCTTTTTAGCCGCATTAAATAAGGTCTCAGTCTGAGGCTGAATACCCTTTACCGCATCAACAACTATAACAGCCGCATCTATAGCCCACATCGATTTTTCAATCTCTGCAGAAAAATCCGTATGTCCCGGTGTATCAATAAGTGAAATCAAGGTATCCTTCCAAACAAGTTCTACACTAGCAGCCTTAACCGAAATACCTCTTCTTCTCTCAACCGGAAGGTCATCGGTATGAGCAGTTCCCTTATCTACACTGCCAGCTGCCCTGATTTTACCTGAATGCACAAGCAGCTGCTCACTAAGAGTAGTTTTACCAGCATCTACATGCGCAAATATTCCTACATTCCTATAATCCATATATATCCCTTAATTTTATCCCATTCTAGAAAGTAAGTTTCCAAAATTCATATTTCAATAAACATTTCTATAACCACTATACTCAAAAATAATCTATAAATTTTATTTTAATGCCTCATCACTAATCATAAAACCAAATCAATATATAGTATTATACCCAAATCACATTTTTACGTCAATGTGCTATATTATCAAGGCAATTTGATAAAATAATACATCAAAAATAAGGAGACCCATAAAGGATCTCCTTATTACTATTTTTTAGGGAAGTTACTTACCGCCCAATTAAAGTCATATATTTATTATTTATCTACTAAAACTAAAATCACTTAATCTGCTTTTCAGCTTCTGCATATACAGCCTCAAGACATTCCTTGATACCATCTGCATTAGTACCACCGGCCTGAGCCATGTTTGGACGTCCGCCGCCCTTTCCGCCTACAAGACCTGCAACAGCCTTAATTACGTTACCAGCTGAAACACCAGCCTTAACTGCAGCATCTGTAGCCATGGCAACGATACTTACCTTGCCATCCTTAGTTGAAGCAATGAATACAAGACCTTCACCAAGCTTTTCCTTAAGAGAGTCGCCAAGATTTCTAAGCTGATTCATATCAAGATTATCAATTTCAGCAGCAAGAACCTTAACACCCTTGATTTCGCGAACATTCTTCATAACATCGCCTGCTGAAGCATTTGCGATCTTATCCTTTAATGATTCATTCTCAGACTTAAGAGTCTTGATTTCATCATTAAGTTCAGTAATCTTCTTTGCAAGATTAGCTGGCTCTGACTTTGCAGCCTTTGCAGCTTCTGCGAACTCATTCTCAAGATTTCTATAATAAGCAGTAACATTATCAGCTGTAAGAGCTTCAATTCTTCTTACACCAGCTGCAACACCGGCCTCTGAAAGAATCTTAAAGCTTCTGATCTGAGCTGTATTATTTACGTGAGTACCACCACAGAACTCAACTGAGAAATCTGTCATTGAAACTACTCTTACGATATCGCCATACTTTTCACCAAAGAGTGCTCTAGCGCCAGACTTTCTAGCCTCATCGATAGGTAATTCCTGTGTAACAACGTCAATACCCTCTGCAATCTTAGCATTAACGATATCCTCAACCTCACGGATCTGAGCATCTGTCATAGGCTCAAGATTTGTAAAGTCGAAACGAAGTCTATGAGGATTCACAAGAGAACCAGCCTGATTTACCTGATCTCCTAATACCTTTCTAAGAGCTGCCTGAAGAAGATGTGTTGCTGAATGGTTGCAAGCTGTTGCAACTCTAGCCTTTTCATCATACTGAAGGCAAACCTCTTCACCCTTCTTGAAGATACCCTTTTCAACAGTACCAACATGAGCAATTCTGCCGCCCTTAAGCTTGATTGTATCTTCTACCTTAAAGATGCTCTTTGCAGTTCCGTCTGCATCCTTTTCTAATGAATAGATGTATCCGCTGTCACCTTCCTGACCACCCATTGTAGCATAGAATACAGTTTCATCAACAATGATTGAACCACTTTCCTCTGCAACAAGATCATCTGAAAGAACGCCTGTAACATTATCATCCTCGTGGATTTCCTTTGTTAATACAGAAATCTTTGACTGATTTTCCTTCTTGTCATAGCCTACGAACTTAGAAGTAATATTTACATCGATTTCATCGTAAACTGTGGCATCAGCTCCCATGTAATTGGTAACCTTTCTTGCATCATGAGCTGTCTTCTTCTGAATGGCCATAGCCTCATCAAAGCCCTTTGTATCAACTACAATGCCTTTTTCTGCAAGAACTTCCTGTGTAAGATCAAGAGGGAAACCGTATGTATCATAAAGTTTGAAGGCATCAGCGCCGCTAAGAACACTTGTATTTTCTTTAGCGCACTTCTCAGCCATTGTCTCAAGAATTGAAAGACCCTGGTCGATTGTCTTATTGAACTTCTGCTCTTCATTTGTAATAACCTTAAGGATATATTCCTTATTTTCGCCAAGTTCTGGATATCCGTCCTTAGAATCCTCAATTACTGTCTCTGCAACCTTTTCAAGGAACTCTCCCTTAATTCCAAGGAGACGTCCGTGTCTGGCAGCGCGGCGAAGAAGTCTTCTAAGTACATAGCCTCTGCCTTCGTTTGAAGGAAGAATACCATCACTTGTCATAAATGTAACTGAACGGATATGGTCTGTGATAAGTCTGATTGAAACATCATCCTTATCATTTGTCTCGTACTGCTTATTAGCAAGTTCGCAGACCTTATCTCTGATTGATTTCATTGTATCGATATCGAATACTGTATCAACATCCTGCATAACAACTGCAAGACGTTCAAGACCCATACCTGTATCAATATTCTTCTGGGCAAGCTCTTCATAATTTCCCTTGCCATCAGCGTTAAACTGAGTGAATACGTTATTCCATACTTCCATGAATCTATCACAATCACAGCCTACTCCGCAGCTTGCCTTTCCGCAGCCATACTTAATGCCTCTGTCGTAATAGATTTCTGAACAAGGACCGCAAGGACCTGCGCCATGCTCCCAGAAATTATCGCACTCACCATTTTCATCTCTATAAAATCTCTTGATTTTTTCAGCTGGAACACCGATTTCTTTATTCCAGATTTCGAAGGCTTCATCATCCTCACCATAGATTGAAGGATAAAGTCTATCTGGATCAAGCTCAAGAACTTTTGTTAAGAATTCCCAGCTCCAAGCAATAGCCTCATGCTTGAAATAATCACCAAATGAGAAGTTTCCAAGCATTTCGAAGAAAGTAAGGTGACGCGCTGTCTTACCTACATTCTCGATATCACCAGTACGTACGCACTTCTGGCAGGTTGTAACTCTCTTTCTAGGTGGAATTTCCTGACCTGTAAAATACGGCTTTAATGGTGCCATACCAGCATTAATAAGAAGTAAGCTATTATCGTTGTGTGGAACAAGTGAGAAGCTTGGCATAACAAGATGCTCCTTGCTCTCGAAGAACTGTAAATACATTCTTCTAAGTTCGTTAACTCCATAAGACTTCATTACAAAGTAACCTCCTAAATTAAATCCTCTTTAGCTGAAAAAAAGCTTATTTTTTAAACATAGCCCTAATTATATATTAGCAGAATTTTTTTGTCAACATTTATATCTTATGATATTTCATATATTATCTTCTTTAAATATATCTTTCCATGCTGATAAAAAAATAAGCTCTAGCTGAATGCTAGAGCTTAAATTGACCGATACGGGGATCGAACCCATGTTTTCGCCGTGAGAGGGCGACGTCTTAGCCTCTTGACCAATCGGCCATATTTATTTTTGCTGTGCTCTCTCTCAAGCACGAATGGGATTATAACACGAAACTAATTAGTTTGTCAAGCACTTTTTTATATATTTTCAAATTTTTTTTGAAAAATCTTTTTCCGTTTACATTTATTGGATAATATTGTTATTATAACTGAGTTAATTACATATTTCTACACTTATCGACACCATATGTATTTTTCAAAACACATTATTACCGATTTCTTTTATCAGTTAGCAATTTTATCCTTTATCTCTTTATCATTTAGTATTTATAATGTAGTATTTTATTATGTCGTACTTTATTATGTCGTACTTTATTATGTCGTACTTTATTATGTCGTACATTATTATATCGTACTTTACTTTCTTGCATTTTTATTGACTTTTAAAACTCATTATGCTAAAATACTTTCGGTTTTAATTCTATAAAACACATGGGGAGCTAAACGGCTGAGAGGAAACAGATTAATGTTTCGACCCACTAACCTGATGCGGATAATGCCGCCGTAGGAATGGATCTTTTTATTTTCAAAATTATCTCAATATGTTTATCCCTCCAATTAATACAAGGAGGAAAAAATCAATGGAAAAAAACCAAAATCAAAAATCTAAAAAGGGAAGCTTTTTTTCTACTAAAGAGCTGACGCTAGGTGCAATCATGCTAGCTTTATCTATCGTGCTTAGCTTTATCAAGGTCTATCAGCTTCCTGCAGGAGGCTCAATCACTCTTTTATCAATGCTTCCGATCTGCATTTTTTCAATCAAATACGGTGTAAAGAAAGGACTTATAGTTTCTTTCTTATTCGCTTTATTTCAGTTCTTCCAGGGCGTTTCTGAAGGATTTCTCGGATGGGGGCTTACAGGCGCAATGCTTGTTGTTAGTACTTTTCTTGACTACATACTTCCTTTCACCTTCATCGGTCTTGCCGGAATGTTCAGAAAGAAAAAAGTCACAGGCTGGATTCTTGGATCTACAATTGCTATTTTCTTAAGGTTCCTCAGTCACTATTTCAGCGGAGTATTCATTTGGAAAAGCGTTGGAAATATATTTAATATGGATCTTGACTCACCATGGCTTTATTCACTTGCCTACAATGGTTCTTTCATGCTTCCTGAAATGATATTTACAATTATAGCTATTGTAATTTTATTTGCAGTTCCTGCATTTAGAAAGCTTATTATCGTTAACGACTAATACATAATAATATTATCAATAAAAAAACGCTGTAAGACATATTCTTACAGCGCTTTTTTACTGTATAAAATTTTCAATATGGATTTTTTTCAGCCTTCTATTTACCAAAGTATTCATCAAGTCCAAGCAAAATACCATCTGCTATCTTGCTCTGGGTTGCCTTTGAATAATCAGAAGCTCTATCTCCTACCTCGATATCTACTGAAGGAATGGTTGAATAGGAAATCTGTGTTAAATCAAGTCCCATATAGCCCCCTCCATATATCTTGACTCCTGCAGCTTTTTCACCAGATACAAGAGCCTTTCCTAGATCATCATGCTCCTTCCAGTGGCTCTTTACCGGCTCCATATTTTTGTACGAGCTTACATCTATTGCCCCTATGAAAAAGAACCCCTTATCCGTCTCTGTTGAATCATAGTGAATTGCTATATGACAGTCAGCATTGTTATTTGCAAATACAGTTCTTGCAATATTATCAAGCTGTGAATCACTGCTTTCTCTTATCATTAAAACATCATAGCCATTTTCAAGCAGGAGATCCTTTAAAATTATTGCAAGCTGCAAATTAGCATAAGCTTCACTTGTTCCATCTAAAAAAGAAGTTCCTGAGCTGACCGCCGTTGCCATTGTAGCTCCCTTTGCAGTACTTCCACCTGAAAACTTTGCCGAGCCATCAGGATGGCACTGAGTTTTTACAGAAGTTCCGCCTTTAGTTCCATGACCTGCATTTATTGCAATCGTTTTATTTTTTGCTGAGCTGGATGCTGTTTTATACAAGGTAACAGAGTCAGAATTTATTTTAGAAAAGGATGCATATTTCCAGTCAGCATTCCACTTTATAGTAGATTTAGATGAGTAATTGTCACCTGCTTCGCCTTCCGTAGTTTTTTCAGTTACTTCTTCCTTATCATCTTTTGCAGCTTTTGTGGTTTCTTTTGTAGTTTCTTTTGTGGTTTCTTTTGTATTTTCTTTTGTATTTTCTTTTGTATTTTCTTTTGTGGTTTCTTTTGTAGTTTCTGCAGTCGATGCTATAGTAGAATCTACTGTAGATTCTTCAGTAGTTTCTACTGTTATTTCACTTGTATTATCTACCGATGTTTCTGATAATATTTCTGTTGTAGTTTCTGCTGTAGTTTCTGTTGTAGTTTCTGTTGCAGTTTCTGCTGTAGTTTCTGCTGTAGTTTCTGCTGTGGTTTCTACAGTGATTCCTGCCTCATGGCCTGATATGGCTTCTTTAGTATCCTCTGCTCCATTTTCTTTAGAAGTTTCTAAAGTTACATCAATATTTTCATCAAGAGACTCATTTTTCTCTGTAAGTGAAGTAGATTCCACTTTAGTTGTACTAACATGGGGCCCTCCTGCATTTTTTCCGCACGCTGAAAACAAAAGCGTTCCTGCAAGCATCAGCCCTAATATTTTCTTTTTCTTCATTTTAAATCCTCATCTATTACCGCAGAAAATAATCAGCCATAAATATAATCCGACATTTCGTCATAATTCATTTCATCAAGCGGCTTTTCTAGAACAAACTTTATATTCTTTAAATCAAGTCCGCTGCCACCAAAATGAAGTCTGATTACTCCGAACTTATTCATAAAAAGAATCTTCTTTCTTACGGTCATATCAGCGCCTTTAGTTCCTCTAAAGCCGAAATTTCCGCCCGGTATGCCCTGCATGAATACTGAAACGTTTATCTGAGCAAGCTCTGAAAGCTCTGAGCTTCCTGTTATATCAATATAGTAGCAGGCTCTTTCCTTTACATTAACACCGAATACGAAATCTGAACCTCTTTCTGTATTAATGCCGCTAAAATCAAGCACTGTACCAGGTTCGATATCATAGTAGGTAACATCACCTGCATCAAAGGAATCGTCCTCTTCTTCAAAATTCAAAAGCTCTAAATCGATTTTCTCGCCAACAAGCTTTTTCATTGCATTTGTATGCATGAGGAAGCCGCAGATATTTGCTGCGCACCTTACGAGCTGTCCTCTTGTTAAATTTCCTGCGCTTAGCTCCTCTAATGTATTATCACCTGTAGAATTAACCGCAGCCTCAGGGCAGACTGCATAAAAGTCGTTCTGAGCCCTTACCATTCTTGCAAAGTCAGTCGTAGTGGTTCCATTTTCCTTATCGCCTATATCAGTCCACCAGTCGGTCATTACTATTCCCTTAAAGCCCCATTCCTTTCTTAGAATATTAGTATTAAGGTCATGTCTTGCACAGGTCCATATTCCATTAAGGCTACCATAGGTCGTCATAACAGAATTTGCGCCGCATTTAACAGCCATTTCAAAGCCCTTTAAATAGATTTCTCTAAGAGCTCTTTCAGATATAACGCTATCTACGCCTCTTCTATTGGTTTCCTGATTATTTCCGCAAAAATGCTTTAAGGTACCTGTCGTTCCACCTGCATTAAGTCCCTTTATCTGAGCAGTAGCCATGCTTCCTGTAAGGAATGGATCCTCGCTGAAATATTCAAAATTACGGCCATTTAATGGATAACGATGAATATTAATTCCCGGTCCTAAAAGAACATCAACTCCGTTCTTTGTCATTTCCATTCCTAAATATCTATAAAGTTCCTTGTTTAAATCGGTATTCCAGGTGCAGGCAAGAAGTGTTCCGCTCGGAAGACTAAAGGCCTTCTTTCCAGAGTCAAGTCTCATGCCTGAAGGTCCATCAGAGCAGCAGCCGCAAGGAATTCCGAAGTTTTTAAGTTCCTTTGAGATTCCTCCAAAGGCTGCAGCTGTTCCTGCAGTAACCTTAGGACTGCCCATTCCTTCTCCCCTTATTATTGCTGAAAGGTCCTCATCTGATAGCTGAGCTAAAAACTCCTCCATGGATTTTTTACCGCTTCTTACATCTTCTAGCTTTATTCCTTTATCCCCGGTAAACTCCAGGCATTCAGGTTTATCTGCCATCGCCTCATCAAAATCACTCACATCGCTTGTAGGCACCTTTTCCCAGCCTATAACATAGCCCTCATCCTTTCTTTCAGGATGCATTCTATTATATTCTTTAACTGGTGCTAGCTGCTTTGATAGCTTTTCTAATAGCTTTGTTTCTTTTAATTCATATTTTCCTGCTTCAACAACATCTCTTACATTTTTTCCTGCATAGAAAACATATTCACCCTCTTCTAAAACGTAAGAAGAAAGGAATCCGCTAGCTCCTGTATCATCATAGGAAGCATAGGTATATTCATCTACTTCTATATTAACTTCGCCTTTTTTACCTGGCTCTATTACATCTGTTTTAGCAAAGCCGCATAAGGATAAAGATGGCTTTCCAAGCTTTCCCTGAGGAGCAGATACGTAGAGCTGCACAACCTCTTTAGAGGCAAAAGCTCCCTTATTTTCAACTGATATTCTAACTCTAACTTTATCAGCCTTTTCAAAGCTTAATACCTTAATATCAAAATCCGTATAAGAAAGGCCGTAGCCAAAAGGATACATAACAGCATCCTTATCAAAAGTCTCATAATACCTATAGCCAACGTAAATATCCTCGGCATAGTTATTTGAATCCTTATCTCCAAAATAAGGATAAGCAGGAGCCTTTTCTATTTTCCTTACAATACTGTCTGATAATCTTCCGCTTGGAGATACTCTTCCCATAAGGACATCTGCAATTCCAAGGCCCCCCATTTCTCCGCCCGTCCATACATACATGATGGCATCTGGAGAAATCTTTTCAATTTCCTCCATGTCAAGAACAGCGCTGACATTCATAAGTAAAATGACCTTATTAAAATTGTCACGCACCTTCTTTAACATATCTTTTTCAGCAAGAGCTAGCTTAAAAGCGCCAGGCTCATTTACATAATCCTGCTCCTCACCGGCAGTTCTACCTATAATGATAATAGCTATATTCGACTCTTTAGCTGCCTTCTTCACAGTTTCATCCTCTAGAGGCATTTCCTTTTGAGACCAAGGCTCATTTCCAAAGCCAACTCCCTTATCAAAAGGAGACTCCTCCTCAAAGGCTGCGTATTTTTCCATTAAAGGCTTATTCAAATTCACCTTTTCTTCCTTAAGGGCATCAAGAATCCCCCAAACTTTTCCGGCATTTACCATTCCGCCAGAGCCGGTTCCGCTTTTATAATAATTATTCTGCATTCTGCCAAAAACTGCAAGCGAAACCCCTTCCTTTAAAGGAAGAAGATTTCCCTCATTTTTAAGCAGAACCATGCCTTCAGCATTCGCTTTTCTTGCTACAAGTTCATATTCTTTTCTGTCAAGAACCATATCACACCTCGTTTTAAGCTATATTTTTAATCACTTAATAAATATGCTCCGGCCTATTTAAAACCGGAGCCATTTTTTTGATCTATGCTTTTTTATCACTTTTAAACAAAATTTTATTGTAAACTGAAATCAAAGGTCCAAGTCCAAAGGCCGCTGCAAGAGTACCGAGTCCTATTATTCCGCCCGCTAAGAAACAGACTAAGGTGCAGGTAACATCAAACATCATTCTTCTCCAAAAGAAAGGTACATTTTTCAGCTTTTTACCTACTATCACAGGAAGTGCATCGTAAGGCGCAACACCGCAGTCAGCCTTTTGATAAACGCTAAGTCCAAGGCTGCATATAAGCACTCCGAAGGTAAGTATGACCAATTTAATCATAAACAGCTCAGGCTTTCCTATCATTATGAAAATATCGTAGAAAAAAGTCACCATATAACCAAGTAAACCAGCATTTATAATGGTTCCTATTCCTAAAAGCTCTCTTGCTGTTATAATCTGAATTACAAGAAGCACTATATTAAGCAGGAGCTGAAAGGTTCCATACTGCACGCCGGTAACCTCTGCTAGTGCCATATTCATTCCACCAAATGGATCATTTCCTTGCCCGGATAGCTTAAATAAAGCAACTCCTATTGCAATGAAAATATTTCCTAATAAAGACATTATTGCTTTTTTTCCCAAAATCCATTCTCCAAATTAAAATCAAATATCCTTATGATGGAACTGCTTCTTACCTGTAGCATAGTCTCCTACAATCTGACCATTTCCCTTAAGTGTATATTTATAGGTTACAAGTCCGTCAAGTCCAACCGGTCCTCTAGCATGAAGCTTTCCGGTTGAAATTCCTACCTCAGCACCAAAGCCATAACGGAAACCATCTGCAAATCTAGTAGATACATTCTGATATACGCCTGCACTATCTACCATCTGAGTAAAATATGCTGCAGATGCATTATCCTCTGTAATAATGCAGTCTGTATGATGAGAGCCAAAGTAATTGATATGCTTAACAGCTTCCTTTACATCAGAAACAACCTTAAGAGATATAATAAGGTCATTATATTCCTTAGCAAAAGCATCCTCCTGCATTATTTCTACATTAAGACCTGTCTTTGCTACCACAATATCAGCAGCTTCCTTTGTACCGCAAAGCTTAACACCTGCCTCGTCAAGTCCCTTAGCAAGCTTTGGAAGGAATTCCTCTGCGATGGCACGGTTTACAAGAACAGTCTCAACAGCATTGCAGGCTGCAGGATACTGAATCTTTGCATCAACTACTACAGGAACCGCAAGCTCCTGATCTGCCTTTTCATCTACATATATATGACAGATTCCGCTTGAATGCCCCATTACTGGAATCTTTGTATGCTCCATGATATAACGTACAAAATTATTTGAGCCTCTTGGAATAAGAAGATCTACATCCTGATCACAGGCGAGTAGCTCATCAATTTCATTATGCTGCTCTGCCTGAAGAAGACACCCTTCCGGAAGTCCTGCTTCAATGGCACTTTTCTTGATAATTTCAAAGAGAACTTTATTGGTATTTGCAGTCTCCTTGCCGCCTTTTAAGATAGCGCAGTTACCGCTCTTTATGCAAAGTGACGCTACCTGTACCATTGCATCAGGTCTTGCCTCGAAAATAACACCGATAACTCCAATAGGAACGCTTATTCTCTGAAGTACAAGGCCCTCATCAAGCTCTCTTGATAATAATACCTTGCCAACCGGATCAACAAGTCCTTCAAGCTGTTTAAGACCTGCAATAGAATCGCGCATCTTTACCTCGTCATACTTAAGGCGCTTCTTGATGGCTGCTGCAATATTATTCTTATCTGCATTCTCAAGATCTATCTTATTTGCTGCAAAAACCTCTTCTTTATTTTTTTCAAGCGCCTTTGCAATTAAATCAAGCGCCTTATTTCTCTTTTCTATTGAAGCTGCTGCAAGCTCTGGGGCTGCAAGCTTCATTTTTGCTGCTTCTGCCTTAATGTCCATAAACACTCCTTCAAATTTTCATTTATAGCTTAATTTTTTGCTTAGTTCACATCGCCGCTAAATATTTCTGATATCCCAAAAAAGGATGTAGCCATAAACATTTTACAGCTACATCCTATAATATCAAAAAAGCTAAAAAAAATCTACTACTTTCTGCTAGCCTTTCTATCAACCTTATCCGGAAGCTCTCTATTAAGACAAATCATGATATAATCTCCGCTTGAATCATTAAGTCTTATAGCATGTGAAGAAATCCAGTGATAGCCGTTGCTGCCATTCTTCTTCTGGTATATTTCAGCATATACCTCCTTCTTACCACTGCTAAATTCCTTAATGAGATTGTTTCTGTCAAAGAACTCAGAAAAAAGCTCCTGATAATTCTTATGTACATCAGCAACTCCATCATCGATCATTTCATCAAATTTACCTGTTGCCGGTATTTCAGTATGCAAAAATGCCTTATTTCTTATTGCAACATATTCGTTTGTTGATAAATTTGACAATACTATAAGTGGATACACCTCCATTACCGTTACAAGCATACTCAGCTTATCCGCCGCTGTAAGAATACTTTTGCTGCTCCACTCACTTATCAGTTCCTTATACATAAAAGCCTCCATTTTTTAATGCTCTATTTTCTTTACATCAACTTCGATTTCCGGAGTCCCGAATTCTTTGTTGAATAATTTTACTATGTTTTCCTTATACCACTTAGCGATTTCTTCATTGCTAAGAACGCACACATCTCCGTGGGTCCTGATAGTTACTGTAATCACTTGTTCTTCCATAAAAATTCCCTTCCTCGTATAAATATTAATCATCAATTATCTGGCTTATTTTCACTTGAAGAGGTATATGTACTTTCTTCACTTGATGAGGTATAAGCGCTTTCTTTTATTGATGAAGTATAGGCACTTTCCGCATTACAATCACCATTATTTAAATAATAGTCCGCTCTGCTATATCCTCCATAATATCCTTCAGATGATGCTTTTTCAGAAGAAACTTCTTTAGATAAAACTTCTTC
>Ga0247611_10005607_pt1 | contig 16485 bp, 43 predicted proteins | sample 177DNAGHGhighgp2_FD_192422 | JGI IMG/M metagenome (GOLD analysis project Ga0247611, IMG submission 192422) | Sheep rumen microbial communities from Palmerston North, Manawatu-Wanganui, New Zealand - 1770 DNA GHGhigh gp2 | ecosystem: Host-associated > Mammals > Digestive system > Stomach > Rumen... | reverse complement strand
ATTTGCACCACATTTGTTTGCGCGGCAAAGACCTAACAGACAACTACAGAAATTGTGTAATGCTATGCGAAGATTGCCACTTGAACAAAGTGCATGGGAATTTAAAAAAATACAGGCCAATTTTGTTGGAGATAAGAGAGGAAATATATGGAAGAGGGATACTCGATTTGCCTAAATAAATGGGCATTAGATAAAGATATAAAAAGTGAACTCGGCTTATTGCTAATCATATCAAGCTTGTGTGCAGAGAAAGGCTATTGCTATGCAAGCAATCAATATTTTGCGGAGTTGTTTGGTATAAGTGAAGTTGCTGTATCTCAAAGAATAAAGAAGCTTGAAGAAAAAGGCTATATAGAAATCACATACCAAAGGAGAGGCTGCGAAGTAATTTCTCGTGAGATACAATTAAAGTTAACTTTAACCGACGATTTAAGAAAACTTAAACCGACGATTAAAGAAAACTTTAAAGAGAATAATACAAGTATTAAAAATACAAGTATTAAAAAAAGAAATATAAAAGAAAAATTTATTCCACCTTCTGTAGAAGAAGTAGAAAGATATGTCTCTGAAAACAAACTAGATGTTGATTCCGATTATTTTTACAAATACTTTGAAACAGGAAACTGGATTGATAGTCAAGGCAAGCCTGTGAAGAACTGGAAACAAAAATTGCTGACTTGGGATAAAAACAATAAAAAGAAACACGCTGTTGCTTCAAGAGAAGGAGACATTTTGAAAGAAATGATGAAGGAGTTGGACGCTAATGAATAGAACAGATGTCACAAAGTTGATAGACAAAATTAGAGTTGCCTATCCTGGGAAAAAATATTTTGAAACAAAAGATGACCTAGCAAAAATGATTGATATTTGGCTTGAGATGTTTGAAGTTTATTCGCCAAAGTTCATGGGAATGGTTGTAACAAGAGCAATCAGAACAAGTGATTATCCTCCAACATTTTCGACAATAGCTGCATGCCTAGACGAATTGCAGACAGATTATCAAAAGCAAATTAGAGATACGAAAGAGAGCATAGCATATTGGGAGACATGCCTTGAGTGTTCAAGAGACAACGAAGAAAGAGAGAAGTATTTAAACAACAAGAATGCTGCTGAAGAAGAGTTAAAAGACCTAGAGGAGTTTAAGTTTTACGAAGATGAACGTTAAGTATTTAAAGCAAATGATAAGCCCAATAGACTTAGCACGCAGAACATTAGGCAATCCTGTTCACAAGAAAGGCGTTTGGTACAAATCACCGTTTAGGGCTGAGGAAAGAACTGCAAGTTTTGAGGTGACTGAAAACGGATTTCACGACTTTGGAACAGGCAAGCACTATGACATCATAAGCTTTATACAATCATTGTTTTCGTGTTCATTCAAAGAGGCTGTAGAAAAGTTATCGGTGATGTATGGCTTGACGGATAATGAGTACGAAACCGAAGAGATGAGAAAGTACTTGGAGCAACAAAGACTAGCCATGAAACTATACAGAGAAGATGTCGAAGACTGGTTCTACAAATTCTTTGATTTTGTTGAGAAGTGTTGGGATGACAACGAAGAGTGTATCAAGCTACTTCAAAGATTTCCAGATACTCTAGCAATGCTATATGACAGACAAATCTACTTGGGTTGTATACGAGAAGAACTACTTGAGACTACCACATTCGAGGATAAAGAAGCCTTGAAAAAGCAAATTACGAAAGAAGGACTACCAAGATGGATGAAAGACCAAGAGAGTTATTTTTCGATCCAAGTCACATAGACTACACAGAAGAAATACCAGAGATGGTGTTAAGCAACATATACGAGCTTGATAGACTCGTTCAAGGGTTTACGTTTGATTGTGTGACAATCTGGACTGGTGTGACGAATGCAGGAAAAACAACCATGCTGACACTAATAGCAAATGAGGCAATCAAGCAAGGCGAAACAGTATTTTACTTCAATGGCGAGCAGACACCAGAGAACTTTGTGAATAATCTAATCAAGCAACAAGCTGATTCCAAAGACATATACGAGGTGTGGCGAGAAGACGCACCGATAGTAAGACGATTTGTGAGAAAAGAAAAAGCCACGAAAATAAAAGACTCGTACAACAACAAGCTGTTTATATATAACAATATGGCTTCAAGGAAGATAAAAGATTTACTATTCGCTATGGAAGAGTGCAGAAGGCTTCATGGGACGAGAGTGTTTGTGCTAGATAACTTCATGCAGATTGACCTAACAACTGATGATGTCTATCAAGGGCAATCACAAATCATGGAAGAGCTACGAAATTATGCAGTAAAGCATAAGGTTCACATACACCTAGTAGCACATCCTAGGAAGATGGCAGAGTTTCAAACGAGATTATCGCTTTATGATATTTCAGGCTCAATGAATTTAGCAAACAAAGCATACAACGTTATCTCAATCATGAGAATCGACAATATGGATCCTGAAAGCTTGGAGTATTTCAAACTAGAAAAGCAGTTGCTAGAACATAAGTTTGATATACGAGAAGCAGGAGCAATACTAGAGGTGCTAAAGACCAAAGGAGAGAGTTGTGGGTTAGTTCCTATGGTGTATGACAAACTTTTGAAGACATACCGAGGATTGCCAGAGTTAAGCAACGAGAAATGGAATAAGCGAAAAGCAGAATTCTTTTCACAAACGAAAAGAAAGTGATGGAGGAATAAATGAGTATTAAAGGTAAAGAAGATGAAAGAACAGTCTTCCACTCATACAGCTCAGCCTCAGCGTATGAGCAGAAAAAACTAGAGGAAAATTATAGACGACTTGAAGAGTATGAATGGTTCTATGTGTATGGCAAGTATGACAATAACGGTAACTTACTATACAGAGAATGCTTTTCAAAGTACGACGTGGATGGTTCACCAACACACCAAAGAATTAAACGAGCATACAATAGACGAGAATTTTAGGAGGCACTTATGAATGGGTTTGAGGATTGGTCTGAAGAAGACGTAATACGCCATAATCAAAGAATAAAATCGCAGGCAATAAAGAATACTACCATGACAATAAAATTGGATACAGGCAAACCTCGTGCGAAATACGGTAACAAAGTGACGGTTACAGAAGAAGGAAGGTTTGACTCACTCAAAGAGCTTAACAGGTATGAACAACTAAAGCTCATGGAGAAAGCAGGCGAGATAAAGAACCTAGAAAGACAGAAGAAGTATGTATTACAACCAAGCTTTAAATTCCTAGGCAAGACAATACGAGAGATTGGATATGTTGCAGACTACGTTTATGAGAAAGACGGCAAGTTGGTAGTAGAAGACTGCAAGAGCCCAATAACGCGAAAGAACCCAGTGTATAAGCTTAAGAAAAAGATGATGATGTATGTTCATGGAATAGAAATTAAAGAGAGTTAAGGAGAGAGAATTATGGATAAAGAAAGAGAATTGATGAAGAAAGAAGTTTTAAAGGAATTGATATTTGACAGATTATACAGGTGCGTAACCATTGAAGATGGGGTAGTTAAATTTGACAGATACGAATTAGACAGTGCTGACATGCTATATATGTTAAACCAATATGATCCAGAGAAGTATAGAGTAGTTACCGAAATATTACGTGAGAAAAAAAGTTAGGAGGAGAAATTATGATAAACACTCAAGAGAAGGTTAAGAATAAACTAGAAGATGTTAATGATTATCTGTTAGCAAATGTGTTGTTTGACACAATAGTGATAACGATATTGGAAGTGTTAGGAATGTGTTTGCTAGTATATGCTTTCAAAGTACAAACAGTTGGATTCAAGGGAGCGCTTGTGGTAGGAACTGTTTTCTGTGTAGTTTTGATAAAGCTATTACTAGACGACATTTGTAAGACAATCGATAATAAATTTGGGGAACTAAAAAGATACATGTATGTAGCAATACATGAGGGGACTCGCAAAGAAACTACACTAGATGAGATTCTAAAAGAAGAGGAAAATCACATACCGAAAGTAGATGATTAAATGAGCAGACGTAGAAAAGAGTACGCTCTATACAAAGGCGAAGAGTTCTTAGATATAGGAAACGCTAAAGAACTTGCAGAGAAGTATGGATTGAGAGAAAAAACAATCTATTGGAAGAAGTGCTGCAAGAGGTGGAACTCAATAAAACATAAAGGTGGGTACGTAGTTGTACCATTGGAGGACGAAGAAGATGACACAGGAGAATAAAGACAAGTTAGCAAGCAACTTGCAGAAGTTAATTGAGAAGCAAGGCATGAGCCAAAAAGAGTTGGCTATAAGAATGGGCACAAGTGAAGCAAGCATAAGTAGATACTTACACGGCAAAAGAGCACCGAGCGTTAGAGCAGTATACTATTTAGCAATATGCCTAGACACAACAGTGGACGAAATAGTGAAAGGAATATGGTGGAGTGAGTTACATGATTGAAAATTTTGGAGATTTTGCAACAAGAGGAGTGGGAAGATGAAAAAAGTTGAGACATTATTAAGGCAACTCCACGAGATTGAAAAAGGCTTAGCTGACTATATGCCTTGGTACATAGAGAAATGTTACTATGAGAAGTTCCCAGAAAAAGTTGATTTAGCAAAAATAAGACAAATAGCATTATGGAGTTTTTACGAATCTCACGCAATCGTAAACAATGAGAAGGGAGAACAAGATGACGAGAAAGAGATACAAGAAACTACTGATGGGGAGATATAAGTTTTCTAGGAATCAAGCAGAAAACATATCAAGATGGGGAACCCGCTCAATAGAAGAAAAAGAAGACACAACAATAATAGGTGGTCGCATAGCTATATTCAAGCCAAATCATTTTAAATGGGTAAATAGAGAAGAGTACTCTAAGCTAATGTGGGATAACTATGCCAAACTAGTAGCGGATGGGATAGATAGGAGGAACTGTAATGACTAACCAAGAAAAGTATTTAAAAGATGGAGTAGATATAGAAGAGTTAACCGATATATTTGAAGATTGGCACAAAACTCATTTAAATGTAGTAAGTTATGGAGAAGCATTGTTTAGGTTTTTACAGGTAGAAGTCAAGCCTACACTAACAGAAGATGAAAGAGTTATTTTGAGGAATATAAATACTAATGTCTATGATGTTATTGGCAGGGATTCAGGCTTTGACCTATATATTGCTGGTAAAGTTGATTGGAAAGGCAACAAAGTATCAACAAGAGATTACATAGAGCAATTCTTAAAAGATGACGTATTTCAATTTATAAAAGAGGGAGAAGAATATCCAATAAAGGAGTTATTGAAATGAGTAGAGAAGGAAATATAAAAGCAATTTTAAAAAAGATAATAGATATTAAATTCAACTTAGGAAGAGATGACAGACCTGTGATTGACGATGAAAGTATATATGAGTTTTTAAATTTACTTGGAGCAGATACAATTGCAGATATAAAAGCAGAATTAGATTTTTTATACAACGATACGTCATTGGGAGATGAGAAATAATGTTGACTAGTTGGAGAATCAATATATTAGGGAAAGCACCTATTGGAACATTTGTAGAAGAAGGCAACAAGCTATACATAAAAGAACGAGGCAATACACCGCATAAAGGCGAATGGTACAGACCTTGGAAATGTGTCAAGGTTGATGGCAAATGGATAGATGACGGAGGGTATGTCAGTTCAGTTGAACTTGGATTTTGCAAAGGCAAGATACTAAAACTTAGAATGAGCAGAGACCATTTTTTTATAATTGATAAAAATTATTTAGGAGATGAGAAGTAATGATAGATGAAGATGTAAAAAATGCTTTTGAAAGATTAAAGACTTTACAAGATGAGAAAAACAAAGTGCCAAAAACATATCTTATTTTAGATCATTATCAGTTGGAAGAAATGGAAAAAATAATAAACGAGAACTATATCCCAAAAGACAAAATAAGAGAACTATATAACGAATATAAAAACACAGGATATTTTGAACTTGAACAAGTCCTAAAAGAACTATTAGGAGATGAGGAATAATGGAAACCAAATTAAAAATTTTGTTAATGGTAGCATTGTTGAGCTTAATTCTTACAGGCTGCAACTACCAATTTGTAGACCTTGATTATACATATAACTATGCAATCATAAATCTAGGCGGAGAATATAAAGAAATAGAAATACAGTCATGGAAAGATTACGAAGGGGAGCAAATACAAATCAAAGATAAAGAAGGCAATATATATTTAACAAACAGCTTCAATTGTACCCTAATAAAGAAGTAGTAAAAGGAGTAAACAAAGATGAACAACTGTGAGTATTGCGAAAATGAAAGAGGAAGATTATGCAATCAGTCAACAAATGAAGTGTATTTAAGCAATAAAACGATAGAAGCCTTTTGTGGTTGGTGTGGTTGCCATACAACAGTAAGAATAAACTATTGCCCTATGTGTGGCAGAAAACTGGAGGAAGAACAATGATTATAAGATATTGTGACAAGTGTAAAAGAGAGATTGATAAATATGAAGACGCTGGCAAAGTAACGTATTTCACTAGATCGTATGACGTAGATTTGTGCTTAGACTGTGCAGAAAAGTGGCAGGAGTTTAGAAAAGCTGTGCAAAAGAAGTATGAGAAATTGTATGAAGAACTAGGCCAACAAGAGCTTAAAGAGATAAGAGACTATTTAGGCATTAAAGAAGACGAGCCACTTCCTAGATTGGTGGAGTTAGAAGATGACTAAAGACGAGATTATATCATTACTCAAGATACATGTAGTAGAGCTTGAGAGCGGAATACAGCCAACAGAAACCCAAAGAAGAAGGCTTATTAAAGCACTAAAGGAGATTATCAATGAAATGTCCGATAATATTTAGAATAACTCAAATGAACCATAAGCAAGCACTATTCGCAGAAGATGATACTGTGTGTGGTGAAAACAGCTACTTCGCAGAGATTCAAAGCTTTGAAGATTGCGTTGGCGAAGAGTGCATGGCATACGATAAAGAAAATAAAACTTGTAGGAGAATTAAATATGAATAGACAAGAGAGAAGACGACAAGAAAGATTAGGCGTTAGTCAGCAAAGTATATACCAACGATACAGAGAGGACGCATACAACCAAGGATGGCATGATGGTATGGCACACGAGCTTGAGATAACTTTTAATATGTTAGCGTATACATTACGGGTATAAAACAGGCTACAGCTTAAAAAGACAAAAAGAATTACTTACGAGCGTTTACAACAATATTGATAGTTTTAGGAGTGGTCACCTAACACCCGAAGACTATGACACAATTTGCAAAGAACTAGACAAGAAAGGACTTACACTTCACGAGATAATGAAAACTATAAACTAAGGAGAAGTGCGATGGATCAAAGAATAAAGAAGTATATTCAGTACAAAGCTAGAACTCTTGAAGACAGAAAGAAAGAACTTGCTAGACTTAAAACAGAGAGAGAAACACTAAGGCAAGACATCATTGACGAAAGCCCTGGAGGTATGGACGGAATGCCACGAGGTAAAGGCAAAACTTCCAGCCCTACAGAAAGCAAAGTGTTAAGACTTGAAAAGGTTGATAGGCGTATTGAAGTGCTTGATAAAGAACTAAAGAAATATATAGAAGTAGAGAATAAAATACGACTTATGGGTAGAGAGGCATACACAATCTATTCAAGAACTATCGCAAGCGACATGAACCCTGAGTTTGTTGCTTTAGAATTAGGTATGTGCAGAGCAACATTGTTTAACGTCAAGGGGAAACTAATGGAATATATAGCAGAAGAGTTAGGAGAATATTTAGGAGATAGATTTGATGACTAATGAATTTAAAGAATTTCTTGAAGAGGTCAATAAAGAGGTAACACCTGAAAAAGTTGTATGGATGTGTGAAGTGACAGAGAAAATACCACCTAGCCTTTTAAAAGATAGTATGGAGTTCTCGATTAAGATGTTTAGTGATTTCATGAAAAAACATACTAAAAAATAAAGATAAAAAAGAGGGGGTATAACAATATACCTCCTCTTATTAAATTCAATTCTAGGCAATTCTCGTGCGTTCTGTTTAGCCTTTAGATAGCTCTTTCAGTCTTTTCTGCATTTCTTTCTTAACATCCAACATACGATCTAACGAGTATCTACCACCATAGAAACTTGAATCAGACACGCCAACATCTCTCAAAACTTGCTTTATGTTTGTTTGATTTGTCACTTCTCTAAGCCAATCAAGAACAGCCTGTTTTTCTTCTTCGTCTTTCATAACATCCCCCCATAGCAACTATACCATTTGTTAGTCTTTGAAGTCAAGATTCACGCTTTTAATAAGTAAACTCATTTATATAATACAAGTCGTATATCTTTTCAATCTTCAAAACTTTCTTTAATTCCTCATACATCATTTCATAGTCCCACTCGCCAGGGTATTCTTTTTTTACCTTGTCAATAGTATCGATAATAACATCTCTTTCAACAGGTTCTGCAAGTAGTATTAAATCTGCAAAGTTCTTATCAACCTCGTCTCTAAAAATAAATCTATCAATTTTCATATTTACACATCCTTATCTACTTCAAATTTTTCATAATACACTTTGAACCAAACCTCGCCATTATAGTACTCTGCAAAGTCTTCTGTTCTATCGCTCAATTTGTCTTCTGTTGTTTGATACGAAAGCAACAAACCGTTAAGCTCTCTTGTAAAGTTTTCTTTTGCAAGTTCAAGAGTAGAGTAGACACCTTTAACAGATGTCTCTCCTGACCAACCGTCATCCTCAATAGTAACTAATACATACATTTAAAACACCTCTTTTCAGTCTGTTCTTCAAAATTAGCCAGTTCTTACAGGTAACACCATATTTGTACTGCAGCAGCCACGAAGACCACGAATTGTGATAGGTTTAAGATTATCTATCCCACCAGTCTTAAAATCTTGCTCAAATTGTAGCTCTATGAAGTCACCACTTTTAAATTGTTGCAAAGCGTCTTTCAAGTACTTCGCATTAAAAGATATACACATCTCTTTGTTACGTTTTGGAAAAATCTCTTCACTTTTTAAGAATTTTCCCTCGTTTTGTTCAAAATTGTATGACTTATCGTATATGACTAGCTTGTTATCTTTAATACTGATAGAAATAACTTCAACATCTGTTGGCACTTTGTCAAGATGATCCACTAAGATGTCAAACTCTTGACAATTATCAATGATGTAACAAGTACTTCTGTGAATTCTAAACCCGTCACTACTTTCAAACATAATTCCATCGTCAACAGATTGTATATGAATCTTACACAATGTAGGTCTATATTCGTCTTTTGAAACTGCCTTTGAAACGTTAGCAACTGCACTATTAAATTCTTTTGCATAAATGTTCATATTTACACCTCTAATCTTTCAAATCTTCCTCTGTGATACCACAAAGAGCAAATAGTTCCCACATCATAGTGTAGTAAAGGTCTCGTATTTCACTTTCGTGGTACTCATGCACGCCGTTAAAAGTTTCGCTAAAAGTTACCATGCGATTAAGTTCCAATACACTTCTTGACACGTCTCTAATAGTTTCAACCATGTCGCTATCTTTAGTTTTCTCTTTAATAAATTCGTCTAGTGTTTCAAGTCCGTAAATATCACCACTACTAAAATCGTCTGTGAATCTACGCTTTTCGTCTTCAGTAAGAGTAATCTTTTCATAGTCGCTATCTTCAAGCCAACTCTTATAATCACTCATATTTACACCCCCTTGTATACACCAACAATATTGTAATGTTTTAGTAAAAATCTTTTTCCCCAATCTATAAAATAGTTAGGTACTCTCGTATATCTTGAATTGGTTTCAACCCACCATGAACCTGCGTAAGCAATAATGTTTACCAAATCATGCTCAAGAATATTGAGAGCTTTTAAATCTGCTTTTGTGCCAAACCCCTTATCAACCTTCCACTTTAAGTCTTCATATACCATGTGAGTGATTGAGTAAGGAGTGTTAGAGTGACACAACTTGTAATAATCGTACATCTTTGATCCCCCTTAAATATCAAATTTCAAAAACTTATCTAAATAGTACCTATGCCCTTTACACATAACATAGGCTCTATCGTTGTAGCTCTTAATCTTTGCTGTAGCTTTCTTTGATTTTTTACCATTGTCGTACTCTTGCACAACGCAAGTATCTTCTGTCATGCTCCATATTGTTATCTTATGGTTATCGTCTTTGTAGTAAGTGTATATTGTCATGACAAAACCCCCTTTCTTATAGATTGTCGTAGATTTCGTCTTCAATGTGTTCGTTTATAACTTCCCACATGCTGTCACAAGTCATTAAGTCCTCAGCAATCTTCTTAATCTTTTTCTCGTCAAGTACGATTTGTTCGTTTTCGTTTCGGTCAAGATTGATTTCTTCTAAAACGTAGTTTATTTCGTCAATCAAGCCCAACTCGATGTTTGACATTTCTTCCATATTTACACCTCCAGTTTCCCTTGTTTATATAGTTCTTGCTTATACTTGCGAAGTTTCTGCATTGATTTAGCATGTTCTTCTTTAGTCTGTTTATATTCTTTCCAATGCTCTTTTGTTCTTTCTTTAACTTTTCTAGCACGTTCTTTGTTTGTGATTATTTGAATTAAAGACCTAGACACACCCCACTTATATGCAAGTTGTCTCTGTGAAAACATACCACTTTCATAGTCTTTTTTAATCAAAGCTTTATCTTCTGCACTAAGCTTGACACGTCTATCATACACGCCAAGCTTTAAACTTTCACTCTTGTAAGGCACATTTACACCCTCTCACAATAATTCTAAATCGTGTATCATATTACTTATTTGTTCATAGTTTGGTAGTAAGTCTTCAATTTCGACTTGTTCGTTTTCTTCTGCAAATTGCTCATAATCAACAAACTTATCTTGTTTGTTTTCAAAAACTATTTTCTCATCAGTAACTATGTTGCCAATATTGTTAACCCACACGTTAGGCTCTATCGTTCCAATCTCGCTACAATTGTCTGTTGCTCTTAAATCATAGACGTAAAGCCCTTTTTGATTAAATACAGCACGTTCAATATCGTCAACATCAAAAAGAGTAAATTTCATATAAACGCCCCCTTAAAAATATTTGAGTATAAACTACTCACTACTACCAACTATCGCTAGTTGATAGTCTGTCAATAGTTTACGCATAGCATTCAGTGTAATCACAATAAGCTTTATAACTATCGTCTTTGATATAAAGGTCACAGCAATAGTCAAGATGTTCGTACCAATCGTCAAAAGCGCGAGAGTAATCAATGTCTTCATATTCGTGTAGATATTTCTCAATTCCTTCAAGCACTTGTTTTGCTAATTCGTCTAACTTGTCTACAATCTCGTCAATGTCGTGTTCGTTGTCTTCTTTTGAATAATCGTACTCCTCATACAACTTCACATATCGGTGACAGTCTAATATTGTGTCTATATCAACGATAGAGTAGTCACGCAAGTCGATCAAGTTGATATTTGATAAAAACTTGTAGCCTTTAAATTCCTCAAGTGTGAAGAAAAAACTGTTGTAACTATCGTGATAGCGATAACAATCTTGTACGTTGTCTAAAAACATTTTGCCGTCTCGTAGCTGTTGCTCCATGTTGTCTTCATACATTGTCTCATAGTAATTTTGACGTAATTTTTCGTTAGCGTCCCAAACTTTTTTAGCCTCGTCTTCAGTTAATTCATAAACATACTTTTTCATGTTCCCACCCCTTAAAATATTTTTGAGTATAAGTACTCATTACTACTCACTATTTCTAGTGAATAGTGTATCAATACTTAATCTTTTGCTTTTTCTTGCATGTCTTCTACAATGTCGTCGATTTGCTCTTCGTGAATATCAGATAGAGGATAGGTAGCAACCATTTTGCAAGGGTAGTAATCTCTTGTTGTTTCGCAGCCGTATCTGTTATCCTCGCAAGGTTCGTGTTGAAAGCCTACCCAAAATTCTAGCTCGTGATTGTCAAGGTTAATGATGTAAGCATACTCACAGAACACACTATCAAGAATAAAATCGTGGTTGTCAATCATGTACTTTAAGCCTTGTGCATAACAACGCAAGTTTCCTTGTGCTTTTCTTAGCAAGCAATACCACTCTTCATTACTTCTAGTGCTAACGCTTAAGTCTGTAAATTCTTTACACTCTTCTATTTGTTCTTTTGTAGGTCTGTCTGTTTCATTTACCAAGATAATATTGTCAAAAATACTATCCAAGTCTTCACGATAACCAACAATAAACTCTAGCACTTTCTTTCCCAAGTATTCGGGATAGCTGTCAAAGTGATTGTAAGTAAGTTTATCAATTCCATTTTTCCTAAAGCCAATTAAGCCTCTTGTTCCCATATTAAGAACCCCCTTAAATATAATAATTAGAGTGTATAAGCACTCATTACTACGCACTCGTTACAATGCGTAGTGTATCAATGCTTATGCCCAAGGATACATGCCGTCTTTCTTGCCATTAAGCAAGTCTAACTCACGTCTGTAGTAGTCTAAACTTCTTGTTATTCCGTCACACTCATAAACAAGATGTTCACTTATTGTGTTATCGTACATATCGTCACGAGAATTTAATTGATAAATTTCATGTAGAATCTCAATCAATCTTCCTGCAACATCTTCCTTTAATTCGTCAATAAATTCTTGTCTTCTCATTTCTGTTTCAGTCACTTAAAATACCCCCTTATAAACATCCTTGACTTGCTTATGAAAATCGTTTATAGCCAATTCTCGCAAGCCATTTTTTGTGTTAGAGTAACGATAGTTACTCATTTAAGTAGTTGCTACGCTTTTTTTACTCTTCGTCTTTTTTTACTATAATGTGTTTAATAATCTCGTCTGTGATGTTATAAACTCTCAAAAGCTCGTCTATGAAATCTGCCTCACTTCTAAAATCAATTAGAACATAATAGCCCTCATTGAATTTTTGGATAGGATAAGCAAGCTTTCTCAAGCCCCACTCTTCAGTTGTTACAACTTCGCCATTGCTAGTGATTAAGTCTTTAACCTTTTGAATAGCGTTTTTAGTTTCCTCTTCTGTTAGTTTTGGACTTAAAATCATAATTGTTTCATATCTGTTCATATAATTACCCCCTTAAATTTAAAAGCAACTACTTAAATCAATAACTATACGTTAGAGTAGTAAACTACTCACTATTGCGTACTAACTATTGCTAATACGCAATCTGTCAATAGTTTAGAATCTGTTTTCAACGCTTACTAAATTGAAATCATTATCAAAATATAATCTGTAGCTTACGCCCGCCCAATAGCCTTGTGCTTGCAATATTCCGCTTACGAATTCATAATCTTTTTTAATACTTCCGTTAGAGAAGAAGTACTCGCCGTACTCGTCTAACGCCTCTAAAAATCTTGTTAATTTTTCTCTCATAACTACACCTCACTACTATAACCAACGATACAAGGATTGTTTAATTGCTCCATGTTCTGACTTGCAAGCTCTAGAATTTTGTTATTGTCAAACTCGCTTGTCTTTAGAATAATATCGTTGAATTTTTTACGCTCGTAAGGTTCTGTTAAGTCAATCGTTGCTCCTAAGCCTCTTGATACAAGCATTTCTCCAAAGTCTTTTTCCCACAATGATAAATGTAAAGAAATTACTGGTTTAAAAGTATATCCAAAGCGTCTATCTCTAAATGATAGAGTAGCGCGCAACTTCTTGCCGTTTTCAAGGTCAATATACTTTTGTACTTGTTTTTCTCCATACATTACAAACATTGTTACATCAAGCTCAAAGCCGTTTTTACATTTTGCGTTTATCTCTTCAACTTTTTCGCGTGTTATTTTTGCCATTTTTATTCCCCCTTAAAATAATTTGAATAGTACAAACTACTCACTTTAAGGACTTTTACAAGTCCCTAACTGTCAATAGTTTGGTATAGTCTGTTAATATTTATTAGTGTTAGGCGTAACAATTATCTTGCCGTTGCGCCTTTTAAGTTTCCATAGTGGTATAATGTAGCCGTCTTCGTGTACATACCATGTTTGGTCGTCTTCTAACTTCCATATACCTATTGTGGTATTGTCGTTTTCGTTTAGATAGTCCGCAAGTTTTTCTGCTTGTTTTTTACTATTGCAAGCAATAGTAAATTCTCTCATATACATGAATTCACTACCTTTTTTTGATTTGCTAATAAAGAACATATTTAACCCCCCTTAAATTACGAGTGAATAATCACTCACTACAACGCTATCGCTTAATAATAGCGTTGTCTGTCAATGATTATCTGTTAACCCAATAACCACACCAACTTACATGATTTTGATACCTTGCCCAATAGCGTTTTAATCTGTTCTCGTAGTCTTCACGTAGTTGATTTACAATCATGATAAATTGCTCTTGCTCTTCACTTGTTAAATAACGAATAAAATTACGCTTGTTACTTGTATAATCGTTGCCGTCTGTCCAATCAACGCCCGCTCTGTTATTACCACAACTATATAAGTACATACCTTTATAATCGTAACAACCGCTTGCACATCCGTTTTCTTGTAAGTCTTTTTTAGCTTGTAAGTAATTATCCAAACGTCTAAAAATGTTGCCGTTGCGTATGTTGTATAAATAAAAGTTTTCAAAAGTGTTAGCGGGCGCGTCTTGTTCGTCGTCGTACCACAATGTACTATTTATGCTAAAATTCGTCTCAAGCTCGACAATGTAATTATCGCAAGTTGAAAATACCACATATTTTTTATAAAAATATTCAAGGTCTTTTTGTCTTTGTGCCTCGCTCTCACGTTGTATATAATCATGTGTTATTGCAAACAATTGACTAAACAAGTCAAAATCTTTAGCAATAGTAAACGCTGTTATATCTTGCCATTTTTGTTTTTTGGTTGTCGCTGTTGCGCCTATTTTCTTATACCAACATTTTTTTGCGTTGTTCCACTTGTAGCCGTCACTTTTTAATTGCTCGCGCTCTTCTTTTGATGGTATAGCGTCAAAATACAATTCCATGCCGTTTTTTTCCTCGTTTTTAACCTCTTTATATGTAGTCGTTAACTCCATATACTTAACCCCCTTAAAATTGATTTAAGCGTTTGTTAAGCGCTTACTTTTACGCCCTCACATAAGGGCGCAACTTGTAAACGTTTAAACTTCTTTAAAAAGTTTTTGCTCTTCATTTCCTAAATATACCGATGTATCAACCCAACCAAGACATAAGCCCGTATTTTTTGAAAACATTTTTGCTATAGACGATTTAGTCGTATTGCCTATTAGCTCAAAGTAAATAAGCCCGTTGAAAAAATTTTTGCTGTACTTGTTATTAAATGGCTTAATTTGTTTGTAATATTTCATGTTTTTAGCCCCCTTAAAATTTTATTAAGTAGCTGTTAACTACTTACCAACACGCCTATATAATAGGCGCGTGGCGTAAATAGTTAATAAATACGCTTTTTAAGGGTTTTAAGGGTTTTTTAGGTCGTCTCTTTTAATCTGTGATTATTTCAAAATTAAGCTAGCGCCTTGCTATGCAATAATTAAATAAAATCATATAGAATTAGATTTTATACGCGCGCTTAAAATCTCAACGCCTCGTTGATTTTTCTACACGTTACCAACTAAACGACTATATTAAAATGTCAATTTGCGTGACGCCTATAGGGGTCTTAACTCTACTATAAGCGCCCTAAGTATTTATAGCTTACTTAGTAGCTTTTGTGGTTAGCTATTCACTAACTACAAACACATTATAACTAGTTAGTTAATAACTGTCAACACTTTTTTAAAACTTTTTTGAAAATATTTTAATCGTAATGTTAAAAATAACCTTGTAACGCTTGCGACTGTAAGTAAAGAAGTTTTGAAAAAAGTTGAAAAATTTATCATAAAATGGTATAATATAGACGTAAAAAGATATAGAACACGTTAAAAATAATGGCGCTAGAATTCTAAACAATGAACATACTAAAAGAAGATATAAGCGCATGAAATAGAACAGAACACAAAAGAAAAACAAAAGCATAATAAGAAGATAATAAAAGAATTGCTAAAATGAAAAATAAACATAACAGAAGTGAAAAACAAAAGAATAAAAGCAATGTAATAGAATAGTAAAACGTAATACGTATTAAATAGCTTGTATATATCAATATAGATGTATGTAAGCTATTTTTTTATGCTTGTGAATTCAAATATACATGAATTTAAGTAAATATATTGAATTTTAGTTGATTTCAAGCCATTTTTACCTTTAAAAAAGAATTGTAACAACATAGCAATAATGCCGTGTAACGCTTGCAAGCGTAAGAACACAGCACTTTTACGCCAAACTTACGCCAAACTTACGCCACAAGCAAGCGCAAGCGTTGGCGTTGTAAGGGATTGTAAGCGCGCTAAAATCTTAGCAAGGGCGTTGAACTTGGTTTTTGAAGACCGTCACCCCGTATGCCACACCGATCGTGCCCTCCCTGCGTGGTGGTGCGTATTAGTCTCACTGCCTCTAAAATTTCCCCAAAAAGTGTTAACATAACATCACTTATTTCCCCCCTAGTACCCCCCAAGCACTGCGAGAGTAAGCACGAGAAGG
>Ga0247611_10005604_pt1 | contig 16494 bp, 25 predicted proteins | sample 177DNAGHGhighgp2_FD_192422 | JGI IMG/M metagenome (GOLD analysis project Ga0247611, IMG submission 192422) | Sheep rumen microbial communities from Palmerston North, Manawatu-Wanganui, New Zealand - 1770 DNA GHGhigh gp2 | ecosystem: Host-associated > Mammals > Digestive system > Stomach > Rumen... | reverse complement strand
AATCTAACATTTCCGCATATTATAATTTTGAATAAAAGTTTTCCAACAATTATATTTTTTAGCTGACGAAAGTAACATTGTGTTAGGTGTATGGTCTGCAAGTGTAATTGCAAAAACATAGGGTGTGTTTTTTATATAATCAGAAGAAACAAAAACTTTTCCTTGTATGTAGTCGTTCCATACACCGAACGTTTCATTTTGATAAACAAATGCAAACGAAAATTTTGCTGTGCCTTGTTTTTTCTCAATAAAATTTTTGTTTTCGTTAAGCACCTTATTATTTATTGCATAATCTTCAAATGAAGTTCCGAGCAACTAACTTTCCGAAATTTAGTTTCTTTTTTTGCTTTCCTATATTCGTCGTTCCTCATATATTGTAGCAATATCAAATTGTCTTTGAATAATTTAATATCGTTATTAAAAGGCAATTGCAAATCGAAATAAATAAAATAAGGACACGTATAAATTGAACCGAGGGTTTGCTAACATAAAAACTTTAAATTCACGCATACGACCTATTGTCTCCAATAAGTTTAAGAATATGACAACCTCATTTTGTAAGTAATATTTCTTTTGACCCTCTTCGATAATAAATTCATCAAAGCCGTATAGTTGTAACTTTTGAATATGAAGAACCTTTCAAATCTTGTGCAGTTGATAATGTCATTGCATAACCGCAAATTTCACCGTCGCAATAAAAAGTATTTCCTTTATGTGTAAGTACATGACCGTTTAAATTCTTCATTATTTATAACGTCCTCAAAAAATTTTGGAACAGCCTTTTTAAGTTCCGGTTTATATCGTCTAATTAGTGCAAACTGTTCGCCTTTTTTTAGAAATCTATTTATAACATATTTAGTAAAACCGTATGTTTTTCCGAACACCGTCTTTCACCAATTAGAATATTAATGAAGGCGTTATATGACAATATCTTATGATAATCGTAATATATTGACATTTAATAACACCTCCAATAATATTTTGGCAAATTAGCAATGTATCATTGCAGACTACCACGTCAAAATATTGACGAACCTCTCTTCGAGGTGGTGACACGTCAATAATTACAATTGATTTAAACATTGTAATTCGCTAATTCTTATTATATAATAAAATAATAAAAAATGCAAATATATTATGTAAAAATAAAAATAATAATAATTTTTAAAATAATTTTGAAAAAAGTATTGACAAATAAAAATTAATGTGATAATATAAAGAAAATTGAGGAAGTGAGGTGAGGAAAAATGAAAGTAAAAGAAATAAAAAATCTAAATGAAGAAAATATTAAGTTTTATTTAACACCTGAAATGAGAAAAAGACTTGAAAAAGTAAATTTTACAATTGATAAATTTTTGACATTATATCAAGAAAAGGTACAAAATTTAAATGACGAGGAAGAATATTTTTCAATAGAAGAATTTATTACACAAATTGAGGAATTATATTCATAATAAGAAGGGAAATTAAAAAATGATTAAATTAATATTAGAAATTGAAGAAAAGAAAACAAAGAGTCTTTTCAACACGCAAATAAGTTCAATAAATGTTGACATTACAGAAAAAAGTATTTTTGCAACAGAGGTTGAACAAGAGGCACTAAAATACATAAAAGGAAAAATTGGTGCAGATAAAAAAGTTGATTTTGTTCACAAAACAAAGTCAGGATTCGAAAGTTTATTATAAATATTTATATAATAAAGGTTAATTGCTTACCTTAAAGCAAAATATATAATGTTTTTATTTTTTAACCGCACTTATGCGTAAAATAAGAGAAAGAAGGGTTATTATGGAAGATAACAAAGAAATAACAAACGAAGAAATAAGAGAAGAAAGAGAGGAAAACGCAATTGCAACTGTTCAAGGTTTTGGTGCATTAAATAAAAAATCAGAAACAAAAGCTGATATATTCACAAATATTACAGACCAAAAGAAAATATTTAATTTAGACAGTAAAGTTGACTGCTTACTTAATGACTGCGAAGGTGAACTAATAAGAGTAAAAGAAGTATTAATTAAAAGATACGAAAAACCTATGAAAGAACCTATCATTGACGAAGAAACAGGCGAGGTTATAAAAGACAAAGAAATAACAATGTCATGTATATTAATTGACGACAATAATAAGTCATACGCAACAGGTTCAAAAGTTTTCACTATTCAAATGATGCGATATTTACAAATGTTTGGAATAAAAGACGAAGGCTTTGAAATTAAAATAGTAAAAAATAGACAACAAAGTGGCAATAAGTCTTTAGGATTTGAGCTAGTGTAATTATACACTAGTTCAAATATTATAAAATAAAAGAGGTGACATAATGCAAACAGTTAATGGAATAGAACTTGAACTTAATAAAAGTAAGTTCATATATGAATATGAAAACATGAAATTTTATTTTTCGAGTGAATTATATATGAACAAATTTATTTTAGGAATAGAAGATTTTATAAAGGCTGAAAAAATTAAAATATTCAATAAATATAAGATTCGTTGTAATTTCAATAAGTTTTTAGCTTTAAGCTATTACAAGAAAATTGAAAAACGAGGTTTTTATGTTGTAGGTTATGACGCAATAGAAATAAAAGAAAATATTGTAATTGACGATATATACTAGGGGTGATATTATGGCGATTCAAAATAGAATACGTTGGTCGCAAAAAGACTATGTAACCCTTGGGAAAGCGGTTGCAAAATTTAATAAAAAAATAAATGAATTAAACAAGGAAGAACGAAAATTGTATCTTCCTGAGAATATCGAATATAAAGAAATAAAGGAAAACATATACACAAGGAACGAACTTAAGAGGGTTATTTCGAGTTTAAAAAACTTTACAAAACAAGGTGCAGAGGAATTATATACAACAAAAGCAGGTGAACAAATAACAAAATGGGAAATGAACGAATTAAAATTACAAAGTAGGGTTATAAAAAATAGATTACGTGGTGAACTTAAGAACTTGTCAAAAGTAAATGAACAAGGAATTTCACGTGTTCAAATGGGTAGTGAAAGAGTGAGAGAAATTGAGGCACAGATTAGAAATTTGAACAAGTTAGAGAAAAAAACAGGCTGGGAATTTCAAAGTTTAAGACGTAGAATTCAAAGTTCAGGAACAATGGACTACACATACAGAAAAGCACTTGTATATCAAGAAAATTACTTAAAAGAAATGGAAAAATACAAGAATTTTGATAATTATGAATTGTTAGAGCAAAAATTAAAATCACTCAAAAATCCAATATCGTTTTTTGATTTAGTTTCAGAAAATGAACTTACAGGGGATTTAACTTATCAAAGTGACCAATATTATTCACAGGCTGAATTCAATAAGTTTTTAGGAGATTTAGGAATAGAAATTCCTGAAGAAGAGTCTGAAATTATTTCCGATTTAGAAAATAATGAATAAATTTAGTTGTGATTTTGAAACAGCAACTTGGCTTGAAAATGAAACTTTTGTGTGGGCATGGGCAAGTTGTGAAATTGGAAATGAAGAAAATTTGAAAATTGGAAATGATATTGACACTTTTATTGAATTTTGTAAAAATGAAAATAACCCTGTGTGTTATTTTCACAACTTAAAATTTGACGGTGAATTTATTATCTATTGGGCTTTATCGCATGGCTTTTCCCACGTTATTAAAAAAGAAGATATAAAGGACAATACTTTCACAACCTTAATATCAGACATGGGACAATTTTATTCGATTTGCCTTTATTTCAAAAAAGGAAATAAAAAAGTAAAGAAGGTCACGTTTATTGATTCTCTTAAAATTATACCTTTTTCAGTTGATTCAATAGCAAAAAGTTTTGGACTTGAAATATCAAAACTTAAAATTGACTATAATTTACCCCGTGAAAAAGGTCATATTTTAACAGACGAAGAAAAAGCATATATTAAAAATGACGTTCTTATAGTCGCAAAAGCATTGAACACGTTATTTTCAGAAGGTTTACAAAAAATGACACAAGGTTCAAATGCTCTTTCAGATTTTAAGGAAATACTAACAAAGTCAAAATTTAGACACTATTTTCCTGAACTAGATAAAACAGTTGATTCAGATTTACGAAAAGCATACAAAGGGCGGTTTTACATATTTAAACCCTATCTATAAAGAAAAAAACGTTCAAAATATTACTGTGTTAGACATAAATAGTTTATACCCTTCTGTTATGTATGAAAAACCCCTTCCCTTTGGTGAACCTATATTTTTTTATGGTGAATATCAAAAAGACAATGTTTATGATTTATATATTCAAATGATTACTTGCAGTTTTGAAATCAAAGAAAATAAAATTCCTACAATTCAAATTAAAAATAATAAGTCATTTTTTAGAGCAAATGAATACTTAACAAGTTCAAATAATGAAATTGTGTGTCTCGTTCTTACAAGTGTAGATTTGAAATTATTTCTTGAGCAATATAAGACAGAAGACTTAGAATATATCGCAGGGTGGAAATTTAAAAGTATAAAAGGAATTTTCACAAAATATATTGATAAATGGATTCAAAGGAAAAATGAGGCGACTTTGTCAAAAAATCAAGGACAAAGAACACTTGCTAAACTTATGCTTAACTCATTATATGGTAAATTTGCAACTTCCCTTGAGGCACAAAGTAAAATTCCATATTTGCGGTGACGATTCAATTATTCATTATAGTTTAGGTGACAAAGAAGACAAAAAAGGTGTATATATTCCCGTGCGGTTGTTTTATTACAGCTTACGCAAGGGAAAAAACAATTCGAACGTCACAGGCAATTACAGATTACTCAATTCAAAAATACGGTATTGATAAGTATGTATACTCGGATACTGACTCAATTCATACGACCTTGTCAATTGAGGAATTAAAACAATTTTGCGACATTGACGATATAAAACTTGGGGCATGGAAAAACGAAGGTTTTGCAACAAAACGGGAAATTTATACGTCAAAAATGTTATTTAGAAGAAATTGACGGTAAAATGAATATTACGTGTGCAGGTATGCCTAAAACTTGTTATAATTTTGTTGAGTGGGACAAGTTCAAAACTGGTTTTACGTGTCGGCGGAAAACTAACTTTCAAGCACGTAAAAGGTCGGTGTGAAACTAATTGAAACAGATTTTACAATTAAAGAAGAAATATTAAAAACAAATATTGAAAATATGAAAAAGTAATGATATAATGAAGAAAAAATTATATTGTTACTTTTTATTTATGAGGTGAAAATATGGAAATTGAGGAATTATTTAAGAACTTAAATTTCAGCAACGTAATATGGGAAATTTTAACACCTGTGATATTTTCATGTGCTGATTTCGTAACTGGGTATATTCAAGCGATTATTAATAAAAATGTAAAAAGTTCAAAAATGAGAGTTGGACTTTTGCATAAAGTTTTGATTTTTCTGATTATAATATTATCTTTCGTGTTTAGTTTTGCTTTTAATATTCCTTATGTGTCAAATGTTATATGTATATATGTAGTAATAATGGAAACGACCTCAATAATTGAGAACTTAAAAAAGGCAGGAATTGACACAGGAAAATTTGGAAATATACTTAATAAAGAAGGTGACGAAAATGATAAAAGGAATTGACATTTCATGTTTTCAAGAAAACGTAAATTATGAAAAACTTAAAAAAGACGGAATTGAATTCGTGATAATTCGTTGCGGTTTTGGGAAAAACGAATCACAAAAAGATACAATGTTTGAGGAACATTATAGAGGCTTGAAAAAAGCAGGTATAAAGGTTGGAACTTATCTTTATTCTTACGTTACAAGTGAAGAAAATGCAAAGCTAGAGGCTGAAAATTGTTTGAAATTTATAAAAGGAAAACAATTTGACTTACCTGTTTTCTATGATTTAGAAGATAAAATCACACAAAATTTAGGGAAAAGCAAAATTACAAAGTGTGCAGAAATATTTTGCAAGGAAATTGAGAAAGCAGGTTACAAAGCAGGTGTCTATGCTAATTTATATTGGTTTAACAACTTAATCAATGTTAATAAATTAATCAAGAAAAAATATAAAATATGGTGTGCACAGTACTATATTAAGTACACAGGAAAATTTCCTATTGACTATTGGCAATATTCTTCAGTAGGCAAAGTGGCAGGAATAAAAGGAAAAGTTGACATGAATTATTGCTATGACGATTTAATTAATTCACAACCTGTTGATAACTCTGTGGAAAAATACAAAATTGGAAAAGCTTATAAAACAAAAGTTGATCTAAATATAAGAGAAGGTGCAGGAATAAAATTTCCTATCAAAAAATATAAAGATATAACAAAGGACGCACAAAAGCACAGCTACAAACAAGAATATGCGTGTCTTAAAAAAGGTACAAAAATAACTTGCTTAAATGTCAAAGAAGAAAATAAAAATATATGGCTTGAAATTCCGTCAGGTTGGGTCTGTGGAAATTTCGAGGGAAAGGAATTTATAAAATGAAATGGACTGGAAGTTATAATTTAATAGAAATGTTTGAGGGTGATTACGGAAACGTGATTATGTTTAACACTTTTGATTTTAAAATAAATGACTTAATAGTTGTTGTTTTTGAAAAGAATATAATTGAACCTAAACTATACAGAGTTGATTCAGAACACTTTGTCTTTAAACTTGGACTAACAAAAGAAGAATCAACAAAGTTCAAAGCAGGTGACTATTCTTTTTCGGTAAAACAATATCGTAACAATGATTTTTTAGACACTTTATTTAATGGAACGTTAAGAGTAAAGGGGTCAGATAAATGGGAACAATAAAAGGAAAATCAAATGAAAATGGTTCAATTTCTGGAAAATCAATTTTTGATACTGGAAAATTAATTCCAAGTCATGAAGGAACACCAACAGAAGAATTAGAAAAGCAAATTGCTTATCTTTTGGCTCAAGTAACATTACTTGAAAAAATAAAAGCTAATAAAAATGAAATTCCAACAAAATTAAGTGAACTACTTTCAGATAGATTACATAGAACAGTAACAGACGAAGACATTGAACGTTGGAATAATAACGACGCAGACTTATTTTATTATGTAAATTTACCGGAAACGTTAGATATTTCACCTGTAACACCTCAAGAAATTTTTAATGCTGTGGAAAATGGAAAATTTCCTGTGGCAATTGTATTAATTAATGGAAGTTATAATATTGTGGCTTTTTGTAGTGTGAATATCTATACTGCAGAGGCAATTATTATGTATAATAGAGTACTAATATCATTACGAATTAATCAAGATAAGTCAATTACTGGCAATGAGACAGAACTTGCCTCAATGTCAGATATTCCCGACGTGTCTCAATTTATTACTAAACAGCAAGTAAATGACTATGCAGGTGTAATAATACCTGACACAAAAAACATGACACCAATTAAGACTATTGAATATGATATTTCGTCAACCTCTTATTATAAATTTATGTCTGTACCTAACGTTGAATCATGGGACGACGCAAGAGGTGAGACACTTTTCAGAATTACTGTTACTGGTGAAACAATGGGAACAAATATAATAGAAGGAATAATGTCATTACGTAACAATGTAACACCTTATCTTATTTTGAGAAATTCCCCACGGTTCAGGTCTTTCAGCTGTTATTAGTACAGGAATAAGATATTTAAGATACATATTGCCTAGAACAGTTAATAACGGTTACCCTTGGGATTTTGAGTTTGCTTGTAGTACAGCAACACAGAGACACATTAAAATTGAAATATATAAGGCAACTGATAATATAGAGTGGTATGAAGAACCTACACCGTCTACATATAATACAACAGGACAAACAGCAGGTTCACTTACGTTAAGCACAGTTGACCGGCATGTTTGGTTTAGGAAATTTTCAAGTAACCGTAAATGCCTCAAATTCTGCTCAATATATAACGTCATACTTACCAAAATTTCCAAGTGGAACACTTGCAAAGGCAGGAAGTTCAATAGTTGCACAACAATTTATTTATATAAATGGTGACAAGTTTTACCCTTCAAATGATAAAACAAAAGCAATAGAAACAGGCTTTGGACTTCAACTATGTTCAAATAATGTAAATGCGAATTCTTCACCTTCGGCAACAGCAATAAGACAAAAATACAATAATGCAACTTTAACAAATATTCCTCATGCAACCCTTACAGCAGGAGACCCTTGTTATTTTCGTTGCACAATGGACGCAAATGGAAATATATATTCAGACGACTATGTTGATACTCAAATGGTCGGTGGCTATACTTGGTATTATGTAGGAATTGCAACAAGTTCGACTGCTATTAATACAGATACTACACAAAGTTTCTTTATAACTTTAGATAGTAACGGAAATCTTACACATATCAACGGCAAAGAAATTAAGGCAGGAAATATTCCAACAAAAACAAGTGACCTTACAAATGATAGTGGTTTTGTTAATATTAATGAGGTTTACCCTGTGGGGTCTATTGTTAATACAAAAACAAATAGTAACCCTTCAACTTCTTATGGTGGAACTTGGTCTTTAATAGGAAAAAATTTTATCGGACTTGCAAGTGGTCTTGCAACAATATTTACAGCAAACACAACTAATGTTTCAAATGTTGTAAGAACTATGGAACGTATCGGAAATATTATTACATTGCATTTAGAACTTACGACAGCAGTCGCTCTTTCAGACAATGCAGTTAATCTTGGAACTGTTAATTTTGCAAATATAGGAATAACTCGTTTGTGGTCTTCTCTAAAACAAGTTCCATGTGGAACAGACGACGGAAACGGAATTGCATTGCTTTCAATTGATTATGAATCAGGTGCAGTTCAAAGCACGGACGTAATAACGAAAACGTCAGGTGGAACAATTCCTGCCGGTTCAACAATTGAGGCAAATTTTGTCTTGAATATTCCTCAAAGTTATATGATAGACAGTTTTTGTAATAGATTCACATGGGAAAGGACGGCATAATATGGCAGATTATACAGCTCGAATTGCACCATATATTAATGTTACATTTTACGTCACGGCAGAGTTTGGACAGTACCCTTCACGGTGGCGAACATAACGGTCTAGATATTTCAACCGGTGGAAATGACAACTTATATTCAATAGTAAATGGCACAATTACAGACAAAGGCTATGACGCAGAAGGTTATGGAAATTATATTGTAATGAAAGATAGTTCAACAAATCAAGGTTTCTTATATGGACATATGCTTAACCCGTCACCTTTAAACGTAGGCGACACAGTTAGGGAAGGTGACTTTGTAGGAATAGAAGGTTCAACAGGTCAGTCAACAGGTGAACACTTACATTTAGGTTCTCAAGACATGACAGGAAAAGACCACTGGACTTTTGGTCTTCCAATATCACAGTTGTTGAATCCTGCTATATGGCTTGGAATTCCAAATCAATATGGAATTTCTGCAATTTATAACGGAACACCTCGGACCGATACCACGGACAAAAACGAAAAAATAAGTTCAAATGGGTTTTATATGCTCGAAAATTAAGAGAAAGGAGGCAAATTTTATGAAGGAAAAAGATTTTGAAAATAAAATGAATTCGATTCAAGAAAAAATAGGAAAAGACCCTTCGGCTTTAATATTAGACGATATAGGGGAACTATTAATAGATAATCAAACAGTAAATAAAGAACTTACAGCAAAAGACGAAGAAATTTCAAAACTAAAAGAAGAAAAAGAAAAATTGCAAATGGTAAATGCCTCATTGTTGCAAAAGATACCAATGGCAGACGACCCCGACACAAAAGAAGACGAAGACGATAAGAAAAAACAACCTTTTGACTTTAGGACAGTCTTTGACGAAAAACGGAAATTTTAAAAGATAAATATTGACATTTTGAAAAAATTAATATAAAATAGTAGTAATAAAAATATAAGGAGAGTGATTTTATTATGGCAATAAGCGAAGGTCTTATGACATCTCTTAACGAAATAAGAGAAACAAGTATCGAAAATGGTACACTATATGCAAGACAAATTGACTTAATAACACCAACAACAGATATTTCAGCAATAGCAAGTCCACTTTTTGACAAACCCGAATTAATGAACGAATTTTTAGACGTTCTTGTAAAGAAAATTATCTACACACAAGTTGTAAATTACAAATTATACAACAACCCATTAGCATTTTTAGAGGGTGACAGAATGCCTTTAGGTGCAATAGGTGAGGAAATTTTCATAAACCCTGCAGAACGGTAGAGATTTTAACGTTGACGATTTCGCAGGTTTACTTGCAAAATATGAGGCAGACGTAAAAGTTCAATATATGAACCTAAATTCTGATAAGCAATACCCTGTTACAATAACAAGGGCAAAATTAAAAACAGCTTTCAAATCTTGGGCTAACCTTGAAGAATTCATTGACGGTATTTCTCAAAGCTTATACAATGGTGCTTATATCGATAGATATAACTTTACAAAAGGTCTAGTTACTCAAGCATATAATTCAAATAGTGCAATAATAGACGTTATTTCTAGTGACATTGACACAGAGGCAAAAGCAAAAGCATTCGTTACAAAAGCAAGAACATTATTCTTAAATATGCAAGAGCCTACAGCAGATTATAACGCATGGAGAAAGGTTGGCGGTTATGGAAGAGACGTTCTTACATGGACAGATCCTGAAGATATAGTATTTTTAATAAGAAATGATTTAGCAAGTTATATAGACGTTAATGTTTTAGCAAGTGCATTTAATATTGACAAATCTTCTTTACTTGGAAGAATAAAATATGTAAAAGATTTTAGTGTTAGAGACAAATCAGGAAACGTTGTTTTAGATGGTTCAAACATTTTAGGGTGCATGGGTGACAAAAAATGGTTTAGAATAAAAAATCAAGAAATTACTATGGACGAGTTCTACAATGCAAATAATAGAACATGGCAAATGTACTTAAATGACGTTAATATGTTTCAATATTCATTATTCTGCAATATGGTAATTTTTGGAACAGCAGAACCTCAAGTTACAATAACAGGTCTTTCAGTTGATAAAGACGAAATTACAGTTTCAGCAGGTGCAACAGCAAAAGTTCAAGTTTCAACTACACCTGCACAGGCAAATTACCCTGAAATTACTGTTGAAAGTTCTGCAGAGGCAGTTGCAACAGCAACAATAGACGGTAGAGAAATAACTATTACAGGTGTTGCAAGTGGTGAGGCTTCAGACGGTGAGGCAACAATTACTGTAACAGCCGGTAATGTAACAAAAACAATATCAGTTACAGTTCCTTATGTTGCTGAATAATAACCCTTAATTAAAGGGAAGGAAAAAATCTTCCTTCCCTTATTTTTATAGAAAGGAAGGGAAACTATGGCAATAACACCTCAAACAGATATAAGATTATTAAAAGTTCCGTTTGAACTTGACAATAAAAATCAACTAACTTTTGCAAATAAAACAGCACAGACAAATTATTTTTTAAGTTTACCATATCTTGAATATGACGACACATCATATCAAAGAAAAGACAGTATAATTCATTTCTATGAACATATTGACAAAATAATTAATTATAATTATGTTATGTATAAAAATGAAAATTATTCAGACAAATGGTTTTATGCTTTCATTACTAATATGGAATATAAGAACGATTCTTTAACTGATATATCTATAAAAACAGACACGTTCCAAACGTGGCAATTTGACCTTGAATATAAGCAAATGTTCGTTGAACGTGAACACGTAAACGACGACACAATAGGTTTACACACAGTTCCTGAAAATTTAGATATTGGTGAAATTATTGAAGAAGAAGAAGACACAGACGCGTCTTTAAGTGGTGAAAATTATTATGTAGGGTTATTAAGTTCATGGGACGTTGACACAGAAAAACAATACGAGGGAATATCACTTTATAATAAACAAGTTTTTGGAAAACAACTTTTTTTATTCGATTTTAATCAGCTTAATTACGAGGGTGCAAGAGACTTATTAAAATTTATCGTAAAAACAAATATTGACGGGCATATTGACGATATAGGTGAAATGTTTATTATTCCTTCGGGACTTATTCCTGTATCAGAACTTATTTTACATACTTATACATATTCAAGTCAAGAAAATGGAAAATTTTATACTTTACCATATTCAAATAGTATTACGGATTTTAATATTAATATTACAAAAACCTATAGTTTTTCAAATTTTTCACCTCGAAACAATAAGTGTTATGTTTACCCATTTAATTATTTACTTGTTTCGAATAATGTTGGAAATAAAAATATATATAAATATGAGGAATTTTCAAATACTACGGCAAGATTTAAAATTGAAGGTTCTATTTCTGTTGGTTGTAGTGGTCGTTGTTCACCTGTAAATTATAAAGGACAAACAAAAGCAATTGACGATTCAATTCCTCTTGGAAAATACCCTACTTGTGCTTGGTCTTCTGACGCATACACAAATTGGCTTACTCAAAACGCAATTAATATTCCTTTCAAGGCACTAGGGACAGCAGGTTCAATTGGTGTTGGTATTGCAACAACACTTTTAACAGGTGGAAACGTGGCTCTAGGTGCTACTGTTGCAGGTCTTGGACTTGCTACACAAATAGGACAAACAATTGGTGAATTTAGAGAGGCAAGTTTGCAGTCAAATATTGAAGGTGGACAAAATACTGGTGACGTAAATTTTGGTGCAAATGATAATTCTTTCATTTTCAGACACATGAGGGCAAAAACAGAATACTTAAAAATAATTGACGACTTTTTTACAATGTATGGTTATAAAGTAAATACACTAAAAATTCCAAATATCACAGGTCGTTCAAATTGGAATTATGTAAAAACAATAAATGCAAATATTCTTGGTGATATACCTCAAGAAGACTTGCAAGAAATAAAAACAATGTTTGACACTGGTGTTACATTTTGGCACAACCCTTCTAATTTCTTAAATTATTCAGCAAATAATAGTATAATATAGAAAGGAAAATAAATTATGGGAAGACGTAAAAATTCATATAAAAATAATTATAAATTTATTGACTCTAGCATTATAAATTCAGAGACTTATTATGATTATTTAGACCGTTTCGAAAAAGTTGCTTTGTCTATCTTTCAGTGGGTTAATCTTCCCGAAACAATGGACGCAATGTGGCTTGAAAAATGTTTATATTATAACGGTCAAGCAACTTTACTAAAAGACAAAAACTATGGTTTTATTAATACCAAATGTTGCTCAAATGGAAAAATTAATATCTATGGTTTACCTACAAATTTGAATTGCTATTCTTATGATTATCAAACAAGTAGACAGTTATACACAGGCTTAAACCCTTTACTTACAGAGGCTCAAAAGAAACAATGGGAATATTACGAGTGCATTTTAGTACGTAACAACTGGAACAGAATACCAACAGCTCGGTTCTATGGAATTATTTGCTTATCGTTTATATGAGGCAGAAAGAACAGCAGACGTAAACATTAAAGCACAAAAAACACCTGTTCTAATTCTTACAGACGAAAAACAAAGACTTACAATGGAAAATTTATATTCTCAATATGAAGGAAATAGACCAGTAATTTTCGGTGATAAGAATAACCTAGGTGAAAATGTTATAAAATCAATAAATACAACAGCACCATTTATAGCTGATAAAATCATTGACTATAAAAAGGAAATTTGGAATGAAGCTTTAACATTTTTACGGTATTAATAATATTATGGTTGATAAAAAGGAAAGACTAATTACAGACGAGGCAAATTCAAATAATGAACTTATAAACTTGAATCTACAAAGCTATTTAGCACCTAGACAAGAGGCTTGTAGACAGTTCAATGAAAAATTTGGACTTACTGGAACAGATAAAGAAATTTCAGTTCGTGTAAGGTCAGACCTTCATAATATTATAAAAAATGCTCAAAGTGTTGTAAATGATTACAAAGAAACTGAAAATCTTGAAGACGTTATTGATATTGAAGAAAAGGGGGCTGATAAATAATGGCTACCTATACAATAAGACTAAAAAATGTAATTGACTATTACGGACGTGACGAGGTTGAAAACTGGTTCAAATCTTATGAACTTACAGACTACTTAATGCCTGTTCAAATTGAACAACTTTCAAAATTTAATGTTTTCAATAAAGAAAAACTGGCAAAAATGATAGTTGACCACTATTTCATGCGTGAAATTGGCTTCGAAACACCTGCACTTTTTAGTCATTATGCGAAAGTTACAATGCAAGAAATAATGGAAAAACATTTACTATTAATTTATTCAAAGTTTTTAGAATATGACCCTTTGTCAAACGTTGATTATACAGAAACATACACTAGAGAAATAACAGGTGAAAACGAAAACAAAGGAAAATCAACCTCAAATTCAAAAAATAATTCAAGTGGTTTAAATGTAAATTCAGATACACCTCAAGGAAGAATTAATAAAAACGAAATATTAAGAGGAAATTATGCAAGTAATACAAATGCAAGTGAAACTGAATCAAATATTGACGACGTGACAAATACAGAAAATAAAGGAAATTCAAAAACTATTGAAACTTACACGCACCATATGGAAGGTGACAACGGTGTTATAGTTACAAATCAATATTTAGTTAGAGAATTTAGAGAACTTGCGAGAAATTCTTATCAAGAAATTATTGAAGAATTAAACCCATTATTCATGGGAATATATTAATTGAAAGGAGTAAAAAATTATGTTAGAACCTACGAAAAAAATTGAAGGGTTAAGACCTTTTACAAGATTTTGCATGACAATAGGTGAAATACCTTCTTCATATTTAGTATCAATGACATATGAAGAACAGTTATTGTGGCTTTGTAATTATTTAGAAAAAACTGTAATTCCTGCAGTTAATAATAATGGTGAGGCAGTTACAGAGTTGCAAAACTTATTCATAGAACTTACTGAATATGTCGACAACTATTTCAAAAATTTAGACGTACAAGAAGAAATAAACAACAAACTTGACGAAATGGCAGAAGACGGAACACTTGCTGAAATAATTACAATATATCTAAATTATACAGGAATTAAAGGTTTCAATACTATTTCAGATTTAGAAGAATCAACAGTTCAAAATGGAAATTTTGTTTATTGTTATGGAAATGAAACTTATAACGACGGTTACGGTGCATTCTATAAAGTAAGAGAAAAAACAATACTAGATACAATAGACGGATTCAATATTGTTGCAATTACAAATGACGAAAATATAGTTGCCGAACGTATGAAAATGCAAGAAATAATTGACCTACAAAATGACGTTCAAGATTTAGAGGAAGGGCTTGAAAATGCGAATACTCAAATTGGAAATAATAAAAATGAACAAAAAGTAATAAATGCAGACTTACAAGCAAAAGCCGATTCAACAAGAATTACAAAATTAATAAGAAATAGAAGTTCTTTAGGTGGTGAAGACTCAAGAGGTCAAACAATTCCACCAATTACCGTAAATGACATTATATATAATGAAAACTATATTGAATTATATTTCTTGTCTCCGGGTCACATATATTACAACCCTTATTCTCGGAGTTTTAGAGTTAGCTTTAACTTTTAGAACAACAACTGACGTTCCTGCTAATACAAAAATTATTGAAACACCAATGTCAATGAGTGTTGACAGTGAATACAAGGAAATTCAACGTTGCTTTAATTATTCAGACCCTACAACGAATCAATATTACCAACAAAATGGTCGTATATATAATGACGGTTCAATAAGTTGTAGTTCTAACCTTCCAAGTGGTGCAATTGTAAATATATCTCTTGTTGCTCTTAACTTTTCAGGCTTTGGAAATTTCTTTACCTCACATTATACGGACATACAAACAATTGCAAATAACATAATAAGTAAGTGTGCAGACTGGGAAGGTCAATTCTATTATTCAAATTCAACAACAGCAAGATTATTTCCTGAACAAACAGGCTTTACAGACTGTTCAGGTCTAGTATGGGCTTTATATAATCAAATTGCAGGAATAAAATTATCACCTGCAACAGCTACTGAATATGCTAACGAGTGTGCTTTAGTTACAACAGCAAGGGCTGGTGAAGATTTAGACACAAGTTTACTTAAAAAAGGTGACTTAATTTGCTGGCATAACAACTATGACGACCAGTCTCAAGACCCCGACGATTTCTTTCATGTTGTTATATATGACGGAAACGGTGGGTATTGGGAGGCTACAAGTTCATTTAATACACCAACAAGTCGGTGTTCCAACTTATAGACAACCTATGCCTATACATCAAAAAATTAATCAAGTAAATGACGGTTCATATTCTGATACACACACTCGGAAGACGTGCATTGTCTACAGCAACAGGACAATATAGATACAGTTTACGTGGTGATAAACAATATGACAGACGTGTTGTAAGAATTCTCTTCTAACCTCTTGACAAATAATATAAAATGTGGTAGAATAATATAGTAAGTGAATATCATGTTTGGTTTTTCAGTTCCTTCATGGTACGTTAGATTAAGACGTGCCATGGGGAACTTTTTTGTGTTCCTTCTTTTCGCAAGGTATTT
>Ga0247611_10005603_pt1 | contig 16505 bp, 15 predicted proteins | sample 177DNAGHGhighgp2_FD_192422 | JGI IMG/M metagenome (GOLD analysis project Ga0247611, IMG submission 192422) | Sheep rumen microbial communities from Palmerston North, Manawatu-Wanganui, New Zealand - 1770 DNA GHGhigh gp2 | ecosystem: Host-associated > Mammals > Digestive system > Stomach > Rumen... | reverse complement strand
TCGAAGGCCTGCTGACGCACCACAGCGAGGTCGGCAGCAATCTGCGGCAGGAAGAAGGCGGCTGTGTCGAGGCCGCAGCGTGGCACCTCACGACGCAGGCAGGCCAGCAGCGAGTCGGCATCGGCAGAGACGCCTAAACGGGTGAACCACAGCGGGGCATTCTCGAAGCGAGCAACCTCATCGTAGCGACGACGCACCACATGGTCGGCCATGATGTGGGACGTGTCTGCAGCCACGAGCTGCGCCAGCTGATGCGTGAGCCTGGCCGTATCGAGTTGATACACCGCAGTGCCGAACTCGGAGAGCTCGGCTTCAGTAAGCTCGCGATGGTGGTCGCCGCAGCCAACGAGGCTGAGGACCAGGCACAGGATAACGGGAACGCTGAGACGACGGAACATGGTAAAGCGGTTGTGATGGTGGTTGACGTTGCAAAGTTACAACAAAAAGCTAAGAATAATACAAAAATTGCATGAAAAAGTTGGCTATTTCCTAAAAAAAGCGTTACTTTGCAGCCCGTCAAGATGAAACACATAGCAATTCAAGGTATCGAGGGCAGCTTCCACGATATTGCTGCCCACCAGTTTTTCGAGAACGAGGAGATCGAGCTGATCTGCTGCAAGACGTTCGAACAGCTGTTCGCTACGCTGCGCGACGACCCCACGGCCATCGGCATGGCGGCCATCGAGAACACCATCGCCGGTTCGCTGCTCCACAACTATGAGCTGCTGCGCGACTCCGGCACTTCGATTGTCGGCGAACACAAGCTGCGCATCAAACATTCCTTCCTCTGCCTGCCCGACGACGATTGGGACGACATCACGGAGGTGCACTCGCATCCCGTGGCGCTCATGCAATGCCGCGACTTCCTTCGCCGCCACGACAACCTGAAGGTGGTGGAAGCCTCCGACACGGCAGGCGCGGCACGCATGGTCAGCGAAAACCGCATGCACGGCCATGCCGCCATCGGCTCCGCAGCACTGGCCGGGATGTACGGCCTGAAGGTGCTGGAGGAGGGCATCGAGACGAACAAACACAACTTCACGCGCTTTCTGGTCTTCGCCAATCCCTCGCGCGCGAACCTCCTGAGAAACATACGCGAGACGGACAAGGCCAGCATCGTCTTCGCCCTGCCCCACGAGGAAGGCTCGCTGTCGTCCGTGCTCTCGGTGCTGTCGTTCTACAAGCTGAACCTGACGAAGATACAGTCGCTGCCCATCATCGGACGCGAATGGGAATACCTGTTCTACATCGACGTGCAGTTTGCCGACTACACCCGCTACTCGCAGGGCGTCGATGCCATACGCCCGCTGACCTCCCACCTCAAGATTCTCGGTGAGTACCGGCAAGGACGAGAATGTGTATGAACGCGAGGGTCAACATGGACGGGGAAGCAACAAAATGCACGATATTTTGCAAAAAGTGTGTGAAAAAGTTGGCCGTTTCATCTGAAATGTGTTACTTTGTGCCGAAAAACGAGAAAACGAGTATCATGCAACAGTTGAACGCATACTTCTATTCCTATTATTACTTTACCCTGACAAGGTGAAGCGGGAAGTTGCGTATCAACTGGAAATTGCAAAATTGAAAGATTGAAACTTAAACATCACAAAGTCCCGCTTCCCACAAGGAGCGGGATTTCTGTTAGGAACACGAGCAATTGGACAATTTACAATTTGACAATTCATAACGCACAATTCAGAAAGAATATGATGAACACATTCCAACCTGCCGACCGACTGGCAAACATCCAGGAATACTACTTCAGCCGCAAGCTGAAGGAGGTGGCACAACTGAACGCCGAGGGCAAGGACATCATCTCCCTCGCCATCGGCAGTCCCGACATGCCACCCTCGCAGCGCACCATCGAGGTGCTCTGCGAGGAAGCCCGCAAGGCTGACGCCCACGGCTACCAGCCCACCATCGGCATACCCGAACTGCGCACGGCCATGGCCACGTTCTACCAGCGCTGGTACAACGTCACCCTCGACCCCAAGACAGAGATCCAACCCCTCATCGGCTCCAAGGAAGGCATCCTGCACGCCACGCTGGCCTTCGTGAACCCCGGCGACACGGTGCTGGTGCCCAACCCGGGCTACCCAACCTACACCTCGCTCTCGAAGCTTCTGGGCGCCAACGTGGTGAGCTACGACCTCACCGAAGCTGGCGGCTGGCAGCCCGACTTCGACCAGCTCGAGGACATCGTGCTTCATCAACCGAACTGCAAGCTGCTGTGGACCAACTATCCCCACATGCCAACAGGCGCTCCCGCCCGCCGCGAGACCTACGAGCGCCTCGTCGCCTTCGCCAAGAAGCATGGCATCATCGTGGTCAACGACAATCCCTACTCCTTTATAAGGCCAGACCAGACCCCCGCCCCGCTCCTCTCCATCCTCCAGATTCCCGGTGCCAAGGACTGCTGCATCGAGTTCAATTCCATGTCCAAAAGCCACAACATGCCCGGTTGGCGCGTAGCTATGCTCGCCACCAACGCACAGTTCGTGCAGTGGATTCTAAAGGTGAAGACCAACGTGGAGAACGGCACCTTCCGCGCCATCCAGCTCGCCGCCGCCGAAGCGCTGACGAGCACCAGCGAGGAGTGGCACCGCGAGATGAACGCAGCGCTCTACGCCCGCCGCCGAAGCATCGCCGAGGAGATGATGAGAGCGCTCGGATGCTCCTTCGACCCGCAGCAGACAGGCATGTTCCTTTGGGGACGCATCCCGGACAGCATCGACAACGTCGAGGACCTGACGGAGCGCGTGCTTCATGAAGCCCGTGTCTTCATCGCCCCCGGCTTCATCTTCGGCTCCAATGGCAAACGATATATCCGCATATCGCTGTGCGCCAAGGAAGAGAAGATGCAGGAGGCGTTGGCGCGCATCAGGGAAATGAAAAATGAAAGAGTGAAAAGTGAAAAATAAAAATCACTTTTCACTCTCTCCAAGGTAACTCTTATTCTTCACTCTTCATTCTTATATTCTTCACTCTTCATTCTTAATATATGGATTTAGAACTTTCTCCCCTTGCCCTTCCGGGCATTGAACAGAAACGTCCGTTGGTCATCGCCGGCCCCTGCTCGGCAGAGACCGAGGAACAAGTGATGGACACCGCCCGCCAGTTGGCGAACAACGGCATCAAGATCTTCCGTGCCGGCGTGTGGAAGCCGCGCACCAAGCCTGGAGGCTTCGAGGGCAAAGGCATCGAGGCCCTGCCATGGATGCAGCGTGTGAAAGCCGAAACAGGAATGCTCACCGCCACTGAAGTGGCCACTCCCGAGCACGTCGAAGCAGCCTTGAACGCCGGCATCGACATCCTGTGGATCGGAGCACGCACCAGTGCCAACCCCTTCTCGGTGCAAGCCATCGCGGATGCCCTCAGAGGCGTCGATGTGCCCGTTTTCATCAAGAACCCCGTGAACCCCGACATCGAGCTGTGGACGGGTGCCCTGCTGCGCATCAACAACGCCGGCATCACACGTCTCGGCGCCATACATCGTGGCTTCTCGAGCGTGGATTCCAACCTCTACCGCAATCCGCCGATGTGGCATCTGCCCATCGAGCTGAAGCGCCGTTTCCCAGCACTGCCCATCCTCACCGATCCCAGCCACATGGGCGGCCGTCGTGACTTGATTGCACCCATCTCGCAGCAGGCCATGGACCTCGGCATTGATGGTCTGATGATTGAGAGCCACTGCAACCCCGATTGCGCATGGAGCGATGCCAAACAACAAGTGCTGCCCGAGGTGCTCGACTTCATCCTCGACCGCCTCGTCATACGCGACAGCGTAGAGGTCACTGAAAGCATCAGCCAGCTGCGCAAGCAGATCGACGACCTCGACAACCACCTGATGGACGTCCTCACCAAGCGCATGCGCATCAGCCGCGAAATAGCCGAGTACAAGAAACTGCACAACATGACCGTCGTGCAGACAACCCGCTACAGCGAGATCCTCGACAAGCGCGCGGCGCAAGGCTCACTCTGCGGCATGAGCCCCGATTTCGTGCGCGACATTTACGAGCACATCCACGAGGAGAGCGTCAGACAGCAGTTGGAAATCATGAACAAATAATTGATAATGTATAATTGATAATGTATAATTGGGCTGCGCGTAAGCCAATGTTCAAGGACATAAACGCTGGAACAGCGTGCTCATTATCAATTATCCATTATCAATTATCCATTAAAATTATACATTATACATTATCAATTATACATTAAAAAAAATGCGAATACTCATTCTCGGCGCCGGCAAGATGGGCTCGTTCTTCACCGACCTGCTCTCGTTTGACCACGAAGTGGCGGTGTATGACAACGACCCGCAGCGCCTGCGCTTCCTCTACAACACCCAGCGCTTCACCTCCCTCGACGAGGTGGATGCCTTCGAACCCGAACTCGTCATCAACGCCGTGTCGCTGAAGTACACGCTGACCGTGTTCAACGAGCTGCTGCCCCACATCGGCAAGGACTGCATCCTCGCCGACATCAGCAGCGTCAAGACCGGCTTCAAGGAGTACTACGAACAGACGGGCCACCGCTATGTCAGCAGCCATCCCATGTTCGGCCCCACCTTCGCCAACCTCGGCCAGCTCAGCAACGAGAACGCCATCCTCATCAACGAGGGCGACTACATGGGCCGCATCTTCTTCCGCGACCTCTACACACGCCTCGGCCTCAACCTCAAGGAGCTCTCCTTCGCCGAGCACGACGAGACGATGGCCTACTCGCTCTCCATCCCCTTCGTCAGCACCTTCGTCTTCTCGGCCGTCATGAAGCATCAGGACACTCCGGGAACAACCTTCAAGCGCCACATGAAGATTGCACGCGGCGTACTCTCGGAAGATGACACCCTACTGCGCGAAATCCTCTTCAACCCCCACACCAAGCCCAAGGTGGAGATGATACGCGCCGAGCTCAAACAACTCATTCAGATCATCGACGACCGCGACGAGGACGCCATGACCGGCTACCTCACCAAGATTCGTCGGAACATCGAAAGCTAAGGCTTGAGGCGATTATTCCAACGGAAAGTGTACTTTCGCAGTGGCTAACCTAAAGCAAACACCTCATCACTACTCAAAACCGCATCCTATGAACAGAGTACTTTTATGGATCATGGCCAGCCTTTTCTGTTTGAGCGTAGCCGCTCAGGAGCTGACCGTAGGCAGCTACAACATCCGCTACAAGAACAAGAACGACAGCATCAATGGCAACAGCTGGGAAGTGCGCTGCAAGTCGATCTGCAACCAGATCATCTGGGAACGTCCCGACATCTTCGGCGCGCAGGAGGTGCTGCATCCTCAGCTGATGGACTTAGAGAAGGGACTGCCCGCCTACAGATGGATTGGCGTAGGACGTGGCGACGGTAAAGAAGCCGACGAGTACGCGGCCATCTTCTACAACCCCCAACGTGTGGAGCTCATCGAAGCCGGCAACTTCTGGCTCAGCGAGACGCCCGAGACACCCAGCAAGGGATGGGACGCCGCCCTGAACCGCATTTGCTCATGGGGACGCTTCCGCGACCGACAGACCAAACAGGACTTCTATTTCCTTAACCTCCACATGGACCACGTCGGCGTGACAGCACGCAGCGAATCGGCCAAACTGGTCATGCGACGCATCACAAAGATGACCGACGGCGGCAAGAAACCGGCCGTGCTCACAGGAGATTTCAATGTGCCGCAGACCAACGAACTCTACACGCTCTTCACCGAATCTGGCGTGCTCAAGGACTGCTACACGGCGACCAAGGAACGCTTCGCAGAGAACGGAACGTACAACGGCTTCGACTACCACTTCTACACCAACGAGCGCATCGACCATATCTTCGTCACCCCAGCCACCACGGTGGAAGCGTATGCTATCCTGACCGACGGTCGATGGCAGGAGGACATGAATGGACGGATGTCGCGCCGTAACCTCTCTGACCACTACCCCGTCTTTGCAAGAATCTCATTTTAACGATTAACACCCAGAAACGATGAAACGACTCAACTCTTTCCTATTCCTCATCTACGTGTGTGCATCACTCGCCGCTGCCGCTGACGCGCTTCCCCGTGCCGACTACCACGTCATTCCGTTGCCCAAAGAGGTCGTGACGGATACGACTCAAGCCTTCACACTGAGCAGCGGCATGACCATCGCCTTCGATGCCACCGATAGCGAAACAGCTCGCAATGCCCTGTTCCTCAGCAAATGGGTTGAGGAGGCCACGGGCTTCAGGCTGACCCTGGCACCCAACGACAAGAAAGCTGCCATAAGCCTCAGCCTGGGATGGGCGGCTGCAAAGAAGAAAGACAAGAAAAAGGACGAGACCAAGGCGCTGACCGAACAGCAGCAGGAAGCCTACGTCATCACCGTGGACAAGAAAGGCATCCGCATCGTGGCACGCCAGCCGGTAGGCCTCTTCCGCGCAGCACAGACGTTGCGCAAAGCGTTGCCGACGGTTCGCAAGGCTGCCGGTATCGCCCTCCCCTTCACGACCATCACTGACGAACCCCGCTTCTCGTACCGCGGCGTGTTGCTCGACTGTGGGCGCCATTTCTTCACCACCGACTTCATCAAGCAGTTCCTGGATGTCATGGCGTTGCACGGCTGCAACCAGTTCCACTGGCACCTCACCGAGGATCAGGGATGGCGCTTCGAGGTGAAAGCGCTGCCCGACCTGGCCGTCAAGGGAAGCGTACGCCAACAGACGGTGATAGGCCCCGTCAATTTGGGCCTCTACGACGGCGTGCCATACGGCGGCTACTACACACAGGACGAGTGCCGCGAAATCGTGCGCTATGCCGCCGAACGCTATATCAATGTCGTCCCCGAGATAGACCTGCCCGGACACATGCAAAGTGCATTGCACGTTTACCCTAACCTCGGCTGCACGGGAGGGCCATACCCCGTGAAAACCTACTGGGGCGTCAGCCGGGACGTTCTGTGTGCCGGCAACCCCGATGCCCATGCGTTCCTGAAGACTGTGCTCGGTGAACTCTGCGACGTCTTTCCTTCCAAATACATCCACATCGGAGGCGATGAGTGTCCCAAGGATCGTTGGCGCAATTGTCCCAAATGCCAAGCTAAGATCAAGGAGCTCGGCATCGAAGACGACGGCAAGCACAAGCCGGAGGACCAGCTGCAGACCGCCATCAACCACGAAGTGGAACAATTCCTCAGCGAACGTGGTCGCGACCTCATTGGATGGGATGAGATCCTCGCTGGCGGTCTTACCGATCGCTCCATCGTCATGTCGTGGCGCGGTACCAAAGGAGGCATTGAAGCGGCCAAGCAGAACCACCGCGTCATCATGAGTCCGAATGTTTTCGCCTACATCGACCATCCGCAACTGAAGGACTACGGCAAGCAACCACGCACGACGGACAGCTACATCGTTTCGTGCAGCAAAATGTATTCCTTCGAGCCCGTCATTCCCGAAGAGCTCACCGAAGAAGAGCAAAAGTGCATCCTCGGCGTGCAGACCAATCTATGGACAGAACATGTGGCCTATCCCGAACACGCGTTCTATCAGCTTCTGCCACGACTTGGCGCCATGAGCGAAGTGCAATGGTGCCAACCCGAGCAAAAGGACTTCGAGAGTTTCAAATCTCGCTTGCCACAGCTCAAGAAGCTTTACGACAACTTAGGCGTAAAGTACTGCAAGCAGATAGAATAATCAGTCGATAGACAATATCGTTACGCTGGCGTAGTCCGGGATGTGATTGTAAACATCATTCATCGGCACTACGCCAGCGTATGCTAATGCACACATGATAGGTCCGCCGTGGCAGAACACAGCAACGCTACCAACGCCCGATGCCTTTTGTTCCTCGATGAAGTTGACCACACGGCGGTACAGATCACGGAACGACTCGCCATTGCGGGTGGGATGTTCCAGGAAATGATCGAAGTACTTCTGTAAGTCCGGATCATGAATCTCATCAAAACGCTGCATCTCCCAATCGCCCATATTCATTTCTTTCATGCGCGGTTCTTCTATGGCATTGGGATAACCGCAGAAGGCTGCCAGCTTCTTGGCGCGTGTGAGCGGCGAGGTATAGACTCGATCGACATGAATGTCCGAAAGCTGTGCCTTGCAGGCTGAAGCCTCGGCTTCAAAAGTCTCCGAAACAGGAACATCTGTCCAACCGTAGCAGGTGCCACGGGGAACAGCAACGGAGGTATGACGAATCAGGTAGAGGGTCATGGGAGTGAAAAGTTGACGAGTTGACAAGTTGACGAGTTGACAAGTTGACGAGTTGACAAGTTGACAAGTTGACAAGTTCAAAGTTCAAAGTAAAGAAAGAGGGGAAGGGTGAGATAAAGGGATAGCTCGCAGAGCAGGAAAAGCGCACCGCAGCAATCGCCGGTATAACCACCTAAGCGGCGACGCATCCACAGCATGAGCAACAATTCCACCATGAAAGGAACGGGGAGCAGAAGCACGACACGTCCAAGACCTATCCATACGCACAGGGCGAGTGGCAGAGCCAAGGCGACGGCACAGCGCAAGCCATGCAGCAACCAATCCTGCCAGGAACGTCCGACATAGACAACGCCGTTCTTGGCACCTTCCGCCGTTCGGGCATAGGGCAACTGTCCCGTAATCATAGAGGCCGCACACTTCGCCGTGACATCGAAGAGAAGGAATAACGACCAAGCGTAGATCAAGATTTCGCCCTGCGAAGCAATACATGACCACAACAGTCCGAAGTAGAAGATGAGTCCCAAGACGCCGTATGTACCGATGTGAGAGTCCTTCATTATAGATAAGGTACGCGCGCGAACCGTACCGCCGCCAAAGCCGTCGCAGAAATCTGCCAAGCCATCCTCGTGCAGCACCGGTGAGCAAGAGACGCGAAGCCAAGGCAAGAAGAGCCGCAACAAACGGTTCGAAACCAAAGAGGACGGACAGGTAATAGACTCCAGCCATCAGACCTCCCGTGAGCCACCCCACAAAAGGCCAATAATCCACCACGTGCTCAAAGGCTTCCTTGGGCACTGACTTCAAACGCCACCAGGGCAGTCGCGTAAAAAAGATCAGAGAGGCCAGCAATCGGTTCATCAGAAATACCTAGTTATCTTGTTATCGTCGAAATTACCCATCTCGTTGATCATTCGCACCGCAGAATCCACAATAGGATAGGCACACAGGGCACCCGTGCCTTCACCAAGGCGCAACCCCAGGTGCAGCAGCGGCTTCACGCCCATCGCATCCAACATCAGCTTGTGACCACTCTCGTCGCCGCAATGGCAGAAAATGGCAAAGTCAAAGAAGTCGGGCATCAAGCGGCTGGCCATCAAAGCGCAGGCGCTCATGATGAAGCCATCGATGAGGACAACCATCCGGCGTTCAGCAGCACGCAGCATAGCGCCCACTGCCGCCACCATCTCAAAGCCCCCGAAATACCTCAAGAGATAGCGCACCCGCTTTTTAGGATCTATAGCATCTGTAGCATCTATAGCTTCTATGCTCCTTCGCAGGACATCCAATTTATGGCGAATGCCTTCGCTGTTGAGGCCTGCACCAGCGCCTACGCATTGCTCCAAGGGCAGACCGAGCAAGAGGCTCATCCAGATGCTGGACGGCGAGGTATTTGCGATGCCCATTTCGCCGATGCTGATGATGTTGCAGCCCTTGGCAAAGACTTCATCGACCTGCTCGCGGCCTACGGCCAAGGCTTTCTCGCATTGTTCCTCAGTCATCGCTGGTCCATGGAGGAAGTTGGCAGTTCCCCACCCCACTTTACGATTGACGATCTGGGGGTAGGCGCTCAGGTCGTAGTCCACGCCAACGTCGATGAGATGCAGTTCGAAGCCGTGCTGACGGCAGAACATATTGACGCCGCCACCGCCACGCGTGAAGTTGATCATCTGCTGCCAGGTGATGCAACGCGGCGACACGCTGACGCCCTCTTGTTCAATACCATGATCACCACCGAAAAGCAGATGCACGGGATGGCACAACTGCGGCGTGAGCGTCTGCTGGATCATGCCTATCTGCAAGGCCAGCTCCTCCAACCGCCCCAAGGATCCCTTCGGCTTATTGAGGTTGTCGATCTTTTGTTGAAGTTGTTGTTTCTGGGTCATGAGCTATGGAGAGTTTTGATTGTGACAGGGATTCCGCTCACCATCAGCACCACCTCGTCCGCTTTCGATGCTACATATTGATTGAGCCAGCCGAGCAAGTCGGTGAAACGCCGCTGGACATCGTTGACGGGTGTACCGCCCGAACCGATCTCATTGGTGACAATGATGAATGTGGCATCTTGAGCCGTGAATCGATCGAACTCTGCTTTTAGCGTTTCCAGCGCTGTGTCCACATCAGCCTCAACACCGTCAGCGAAGAAATAATTCGTGGCCCACAGCGTCAGGCAGTCCACGAGCACCACTCGCCCGCTGACGTCATGATGGCTCAGCCATCGTTCCTCCTCGATATTCGTCCATTCAGGACCACGCCGTTCCTGATGCCGCACCACACGTTCCCGGAACTCTTCGTCCCAGATGTGTGCCGTAGCCATATAGACAGGATTCGGCGAGAGCGACAACGCCAACCGTTCGGCATACTGACTCTTGCCTGAGCGCTGGCCGCCCGTGATGAGACATATTGACATATTAACGAATTAATAGATTAACAAGTTCTGCGGGAGTGCTTATCATCGTCGTTGCTCCGTGCCCCACGAGGAAGTCATGATCCCGAAAGCCCCAGAGGACTGAGATGCAAGGCAAACCGCTATTACGCGCTGTCTGCAAATCCACATCGGAGTCGCCCACATACACCGCTTCGTCAGCTGTTACGCCAAGTGCTGCCAATGCAGCCATCACCATATCCGGCGCAGGCTTGCGATTGACCTCGGGACGTTCGCCAACAGCCACCTCAACGGTATCGTTGAAATAACGCTCGTAGAGTTCATCGACACCAGCTTGTAGTTTGTTGCTGACAATCGCCAGTCGGTAGCCTTGCGACTTTAACGCTTTCAACATCTCGGGGATACCGTCGTAAAGGCGTGTCTTCTCCTGGCAATGGACAACATAATATTGCTTAAAATCCGAGAAGGTCTTCCGAAAGACCTCCTCAGATGTACCTTCAGGCACGGCACGCCTGATCAGTTGCTGCACGCCGTTACCTACAAACTGCCGCACCTCGTCCAACGTACGTTCGGGCAGCCCATTCCATCGGAGTGCCCAGTTGGTCGCATTGGCCAAATCGTCCAGCGTGTCGAGCAACGTGCCGTCAAGATCAAAGACAACGGCCTTAATACCTTGATGTTTCAATTTAGCTTCGCAACTCTCAACTTTCAATTTTAGCTTCGCTGACTTTCGTCACGACTCGGCAATTCAAGCAAGCTTGATTGCTCTCGCTGCTCCGAAAGTTCAACTCTCAACTTAAACTTATCCAATCTTGAAGCCAGTGCCGGCTTTTGTCGTTGTCTTCTTGGTTGTAGTTGAAGCAGGCGTGGAGGACGAGGGAGTGCTCGTTCCGGCAGCCGCGGCAGCACTGGAGAAGGCAGCCTTTACTTCGGGAATACTCTTCTGCAACTGCTTGATACGGCTTGAGCTGCTGGGGTGCGTGCTCATGAACTCAGGCGTTGAGCCACCGCCCGCGGCTTCCATCTTCTGCCACAGCGTGACAGCTGCATCGGCATCATAACCTGCAATCGTGGCGAGAACAATACCGATATAGTCAGCTTCCAATTCCTGCTTACGCGAGAAGGGCAACAGTGCACCATATTGAGCGCCTAAACCGTAGGCCGTAGCGACAGCCTGCTGCACCTGAGTGCTCTGACCCGATACGGCGATGCCGACAACAGAGCTGCCCAAGCTGGCCAGCAGCTGCTGGCTGGCACGCTCGTTACCATGCTTGGCCATGGCATGACCAACCTCATGGCCTATGACGGCTGCCAACTCATCATCGCGGTCAGCGCCGTTTCCTATGAGATTCAGCATACCTTCATAGACAACAATCTTGCCGCCAGGCATGCAGAAAGCATTGAGTTCCGGATCCTGCGTGAGGTTAAACTCCCAGGCATAGTTCTGGATGTCGGCTTCCTGACCGGTGACCTGCAGATAAGCCTCCGCAGCTGCGGCGATGCGCTGAGCCACATTCTTCACAATAGCTGTTGCATTGGCATTCGTCGACACCTTAGCCGTCTGCATGTAATTCTGATACTCGGTCAAGCTGGCTGACAGAATCTCTGCTTCAGAGACTAAGTTCAGCTGTTTACGACCTGTCATACTCACTGTGCTGCACGCGATGAGCACCAAACCCACCAGCGGCGCGAACCATAAAAATTTCTTCATAACCTTATTCTTTTTGGCGTTATTTCATTGTTTTGCGCAGCAAAATTAGTGTAAGTTCCGTTGTTCTGCAAGAAAAAGGGCAGAAATATGACTTTTTTTGTGCAAAAAACACCTTAAGCACTCCCTTTCATCAGCCGCTAACCTATTATTTCCCCTTGCTTTTAACCTCATTCGACCAACAATCGGCTCGCTGAGACGATGTGACTTTTGGAAAACAATTTGCTTATCGCAAAATTTCAATTGCCTGATAATCAACAACGGTTGAAAATATTTCGGAAAACTTTTGGTTTTATTTTGATTTATTCTTGCACAATTCAGGTAAACTTCATACCTTTGCACCGCCATTACTTCTTACGGCAATTCATTATTCCTTTTACATTACTCTTTTTTACCTTATAATGATATGATTCAGACTGTAGTCAAACGCGACGGACGCATCGTAGGTTTCAACGAAGAGAAGATCGTTGCAGCCATCCGTAAAGCCATGCTTCGCACCGAAGAGGGTGAAGACGAACATCTCGTCCACCAGATAGCCGACCGCATCGCCATGCGCGGCAAACCCCAGATGACCGTTGAGGAGATTCAGGACGCGGTGGAGCTCGAACTCATGAAGAGTGCCCGCAAGGACGTAGCCAAGATCTACATCCAGTACCGCAACCAGCGCTCCATCGCCCGCAAAGCCAAGACACGCGAGATGTTCCTCGAGATCATCAACATCAAGAGCAACGATGTCACACGCGAGAACGCCAACATGAATGCCGACACGCCCGCCGGTATGATGATGAAGTTCGCCAGCGAGACAACGAAGCCATTCGTCGACGACTACTTGCTGGCTGAAGATATCCGCGAGGCCGTGCAGAAGAACTACCTCCACATCCACGACAAGGACTACTATCCTACCAAGTCGCTGACCTGCGTGCAGCACCCCCTGGACCATGTGCTCGAAGGAGGTTACATGGCAGGCCACGGCGAGAGCCGCCCCGCCAAGCGCATCGAGACGGCCAGCGTGCTCGCCTGCATCAGCATGGAGACGGCGCAGAACGAGATGCACGGCGGACAAGCCATCCCTGCCTTCGACTTCTATCTTGCACCTTATGTCCGCCTGACCTTCATCGAGGAGGTGAAGAAACTCGAGGAACTCTTCGGCGCCGACTACAGCCATCTCTATCAAATCGCCCTCGACGATTACCTCGTCAAGGACCTCAACGGCCTCGAGGGCGAGGCACGCGTACTGCAGCATGCCATTAACAAGACCGTAAGCCGTGTACATCAGGCCATGGAGGCGTTCATCCACAATATGAATACTATCCACAGCCGCGGCGGCAATCAGGTGGTCTTCTCCTCTATTAACTACGGCACAGACACGAGTGCCGAAGGCCGATGCATCATCCGCGAGATCCTCAACTCCACCTACGAGGGCGTAGGCTCCGGCGTGACAGCTATCTTCCCCATTCAGATATGGAAGAAGAAGCGCGGCGTGAGCTATCTGCCCACAGACCCCAACTACGACCTCTATCAGCTCGCATGCAAGGTCACGGCCCGTCGTTTCTTCCCCAACTTCCTGAACCTCGACGCTTCCTACAACCAGGATCCCGACTGGCGCGCCGACGATCCCAAGCGCTACATTCACGAAGTTGCCACTATGGGCTGCCGCACCCGCGTCTTCGAGAACCGTTTCGGTCCGCGCACAAGCATTGGTCGTGGCAACATCAGCTTCTCGACTATCAATATCGTAAAGCTAGCCATAGAGTGCATGGACATCAAGGACGAGGAGCAGCGCATAGCAGCTTTCTTCGCCAAGCTGGACAACCTGCTTGAGCTCACCGCACGTCAGCTGCACGAGCGTTTCGAGTTCCAGAAGACGGCCTTCGCCAAGCAGTTCCCCCTGCTCATGCACAGCCTTTGGGTCGGTTGCGAGAAGCTCAATCCCAACGACACCATCGAGAGCGTCATCAACCAGGGAACCCTCGGCATCGGCTTCATAGGACTGGCCGAGTGCCTGGTGGCACTCACCGGCAAGCACCATGGCGAGAGCGCTGAGGCGCAGAAACTCGGACTGAAGATTGTCACTTATATGCGCGACCGTGTCAACGACTTCAGCGAGCGCTATCAGCACAATTACAGCGTCCTGGCAACTCCCGCCGAAGGCCTCAGCGGGCGCTTCACACGCGACGACCAGAAGGAGTTCGGCAAGATTCCCGGCATCACTGACCGCGAGTACTACACCAACTCCAACCACGTGCCCGTCTACTATAAATGTTCGGCACGCCACAAGGCAGAGGTCGAGGCACCCTACCACAACCTCACCCGCGGCGGACATATCTTCTACGTTGAGATCGACGGCGATGCAACGCATAACCCCGAAGCCGTGATGAACATCGTGGACATGATGGACGCCATGGACATAGGCTACGGCAGCGTCAATCACACTCGTGTCCGCTGTATGGACTGCGGCTACGAGACCGCAGAGCATATCGACGAATGCCCGCATTGCCACAGCACCAACCTCGACCGCCTGCAGCGCATCACCGGCTATCTCGTAGGAACCACCGAGCGTTGGAACAAGGCCAAGCTCGCCGAGCTCAACGACCGCGTGATTCATAATACGGATTATCTGCAGTTTAGGGAATAAAAAGACCCACCCCAAACCCCTCCCGTGAGGGAGGGGCTTTCATTTCCTCTATGGTATCATGACTGATTTAGATATTTCGCGCCAGCCTCTCTCCCCTCCCTTACGGGAGGGGTCTGGGGGTGGGTCTGGAGTTCGTATTCTGGATATAGTGGACGACACCACCGTTGATGGTCCTGGTTTCCGCACCAGCATCTACTGTGCAGGCTGTACTCACCATTGCCCCGGTTGCCACAATCCGCAGTCGTGGACTAAGGATGGTGGTAGGGAGATGAGTGTGGAGAAGCTGATGGAGATCATCGAGGCCGACCCCTTCGCACCGGGTGTCACCTTCACGGGCGGCGATCCTATGCAGCAGGCCGAGGGCTTCACGGCTTTAGCACGAGCCATTCGTCAGCGTACCAAGAAGAATATCTGGTGCTACACGGGATATACCTTCGAGACACTTCTCACCATGCCTGCCCAACGTGAGCTTCTCGAGCTCGTCGATGTCCTCGTCGATGGTCCCTTTATCGAAGCCCAGCGCAACACCGACCTCCTCTTCCGCGGCTCTGCAAACCAACGCCTCATCGACGTACCACGCACACTTGCCGAAGGGCATATCATAGAATGGTCCCGCCACTGAGGACAGGACCATTCACTTTACCTTTCTCGTTCGGCCGCGATTTGTCGCGGCCTTTTTCGTTGCTTACTCCACGGGCGGCACCTCGATCTGAGAGCCGTAGCGGTGGTACTCGTTAGAGATGGACTGTTCGCTGAGATAGCGCAGCAACTCCACACGACCATTCCTAACTGGGGCGCCCTGGCACACTGGTACATTGGCTGCCTTGGCTGCCTCGACGAGCGCTTGAGGCATTTGAGCGGAGATGATCCTTACGCGCGCGAACCTTTTTATATTTAGTTCCTCCATAGGTCCTTCTTCCACCATTTGCCGAACGGCAGGATCGAGCGTTTCCAAGAGTGCATGGTCTTTATCGGCAGAAATCGTCAGCGGTGTGCCTACGGTCGCAGCTGCACAAGCCACCATCTCCACCTGTTCCTTTGTCTCGTCGCCTATGAGGCGCAGCAACATCCCACGTTTGAGCGGCAGATAACGGTACACGTTCTGCTCGCCACGGATCTCAGGATGCAGATTGCGGGCTTGGCGGAACTCCTTCTCATACCACTCGGCATAGGACTTGCGATAATCCGTCGTGGCACCTGCCTTGTCGCTGACGTTCATGAATCGCAGGAGGTAGTTAGGTCCGCCGGAGGCAAGACCCTTCATACCGCCGAACGGCTGACGGCCGACGACGGCACCGGTGATGCCACGGTTGATATAGAGGTTTCCCACGCGTACATTATTCTTCCAGTAGCGCTGCTCCTCCTCGTCGAGCGACTGCAGGCCGGCAGCTATCGAGTCCAGACTGTTGACATAGGCCACCGCCTCTTCGAGCGTATCGAAGGGGGCCACCGTCAGCAGCGGCGCGAAGAGCGGCGTGTGGAAGGTATAGGAGTTGGGGCGCGCCAGCTCCTGCAGCTTCACACAGGGGCGGAGGATAAAGTGGTCGGCGTCCACGAAGGTCGGCGCCAGCAGCCAGCCCTCATGCTC
>Ga0247611_10005602_pt1 | contig 16508 bp, 12 predicted proteins | sample 177DNAGHGhighgp2_FD_192422 | JGI IMG/M metagenome (GOLD analysis project Ga0247611, IMG submission 192422) | Sheep rumen microbial communities from Palmerston North, Manawatu-Wanganui, New Zealand - 1770 DNA GHGhigh gp2 | ecosystem: Host-associated > Mammals > Digestive system > Stomach > Rumen... | reverse complement strand
AAGGAATGGTTTTCCTTACAAATAATAAACTCAAGGTTGCGAAGGTTTATCACAGAGGTGTTATTACTCCTCTCAGGTGGAGCAAACTTACAAAGATGGTATCCATGGGCATCAGGAGCGCTGGATTATGCTGGCCGCAGGATCTGCTTTTCTTCAAGGGAGTTCCTGTCGGTTATACGATGTTTCTTGGCAAAGGCAAGACTTTAGGTAATGTCTTTGATGGTCCGGATGCCATAGTAAATAACTTCCCTGATTGGGAGAGAGTTGATGTAGCAACAACGCTCGTTAATCTCATTGAGAAATATCTTTATCTTCATATGCATAACATAGTTGCGGGTGATATCCAGCTTAAGAATGCTCTGCTGTATTCTTCCAATGCCGTGTACCTTATTGATATGGATTCAGTTCAGGTAGGTACTCTTCCTTGTCCTGTAGGCACAGAGGAGTTTACTGATCCGAGGTTGTGGGGTAAGGATTTCTCCGGTTTTGTAAGAAAACTTGAAGATGAGGATTATTCTATTGCAATGCTTGTTTTCTCCGTTCTGTTCTGCGGTTTGCACCCATATGCGACACGTAATGGTGCGGAGACGTTAAGGGAAGAGATCTCTTCGAAGAATTTCCCGTATTTACTTGATAACAGTGATGAAGAGCATATCCCGAGAGGCGGATATAATTTCATCTGGCAGTATCTTCCCGATAAGTTGAGGACGATGCTCTACAATACTTTCAGGCTTGGAAGATCCTACGAGGCTATCCAGTGGTATGAGGCTGTTCTTGAGTACAGGGATGATCTTGCGGCAAAGAAATTTGAAGATCCGGAGGCATATAAGGTGTTCCCGAAGATGGAATACCATGCTACGCCTGAAGCAGAGTCCATTGAACCCGGTGATCGTACGAATGTTGCTCCGGGCGCAAAGAGAAGGTTCACTTCTCTTGCTGAAGCTGCAAAATATTCCAATACGAATAACCCTTTTGCAAAGGCGGCTTCGAGTGATTCGCCAGCTTTAAGCGGAAGCGCCTTCTCCAAACCTCAGGGTTTTGATAACAAGGTGACGATCGCTTCTCCCAAGACTCCTGATAAACCAAGTAGTGTTTTTGTTCCGAAGGCCAACGGCAACGTTCCGCCCAAGAACGACAATAATAACGCAGTAAATGATCCGAAGAAAAGACGTTTCGGATTGTTCTGAGAATAGACAGGGAGGTCATTATGTCAGAAAATTTCAGTGCTTCGGATTTTGGTAACAGTACAAAAAGGAGATTGCCGATTTGTTTTTGTCTTGACACATCAGGGTCAATGATGGGTAATCCTATCAAGCAGTTGAATCAGGGACTTGCAAATTTCCTGTCTTCGATCAAGGCTAATGATGATACGAGATCAGCAACGGATATTGCGATCATAACTTTCGGTTCTTCTGTTGAGGTCATTATGCCGTTCGGTAAGATATCAAAAGATAAATCGCTTCCCGAGATATCTGCATCTACAACACTTACTCCTATCGGTGAAGGTGTTCTTACCGCTCTTGAGCTTCTTGATCTTCGTAAGAAGGGATATAAGGATATGGGCATCAAGTATTATCAGCCCTGGCTTGTAGTTATTACAGATGGTGCCCCTCAGGGTCCTAATGCTATGGCAAACTATGATCTTGCTGTAAAGGCTTGTAATGAACTCGAGAAGAACGATAAGCTTGTCGTATTCAATATTGGTGTTGGTAATGGAGTTGATTTTGATCTTCTCCAGAAGCTTTCCGTTAAGAGACCTGAACCTATCTCAGTAAACTCAGCTGATTTCGGTAAACTTTTTGAATTCCTCGGTTCTTCAAGCTCATCCATCGTTTCTTCCGGAATGAATGATGATGCACTCTATAATATCTCGACTGAACCTGAAGGCGATTCTGTGGGAGTTGATGACTTCTTCAATTTCGTAGAGGACGAAGAATAATGAATACAACAGTAGGATCAGTCACGATTACAGGTCAGAAGCATATTAATCGGGGTGTTCCGTGTGAAGACTTCTCAATTGCCGTCACAGAAAACGGTGTCAGCTGCGTTGTTGTTGCTGATGGTGCGGGGAGCAAGCAGTATACTCATGCCAGATTCGGATCAGAAGCATGTGCAAAGGCTTGCTCAAAACTTCTTACCGAACACTTTGATGCTCTTTATAATGAGAACCGTGAAGCTGCTGTACGAAGCCTGATCATTGCAAATATCCATGTTGCTTTTGCTAAACTGATCAGCGAGATGGAACTTGATTCCATTGAGCAGTTATCCTGTACTCTTCTGTTTTGTGCCGTTAAGGACAGACGTGTTATTGCAGGTCACATAGGTGACGGTCTTATAGTCCGCGTCTCTTCCGATGGATTAAGTCCTTTGACAATGCCTCAGAATGACGCTGCCGGACACACCTATTTTGTTACGGCCAATCATGCTGCGGATTATCTCAGAATAGTTAAGACTACAACTGATAATCTGCATGCAATCTGTCTAATGACAGACGGTGTGCAGGATTCCGTATATGACGAGAATTCAGGACTGGTAAAGCCTGTAGTCGCAAGGATGGCTGAGACATTTTCCGGCGGACGCGAGAGCGGAGAGAATGAGATAAAAGGAATACTTGAGAAATATATTGTCGGCGGAAGCAATGCAAGCGACGATTCATCATTCGGAGTATTGTATTTTAATGATACAAAAGCTCCTGATACATCTTCGATGAAGAGTGGAGCGGATTCTTTCCCTCGTTCTGAAGATACTTTCAAGAAGCTTCAGGAAGAACTTGTTCCGCAGGTTAAGAAAGCAAGAGATATTATCGTTTCGGCTCATATGAACAAGGATGTTGTATCTCCTGCTGATAATGAAGAGGATCATGTTGCCAAGGCTAAGGCTTCTGATAATGAGGCTCAGGCAGCTGAGACGGATAATGTGATCGAGAATATTATGTTGTCTGTAAAAAAGAGAACAATTGCATTTATATGCATAATGGGACTTGAATTTTTGGCTATAATAGCTCTCATAATAGTTATATTTTTGAGACACTGATTATGGGGAAAGAGGTAATTGTATGGATGAGAGTGAACGCAAATATGAAATACTCCCCGGAGTAAAACTTCCTGATTTTAAGACTCTTAAAGAGGCTTCTAGTGATTTCTCCGAGACCGGTGTAGAGGATATTGATATAAGGAATGTCCTTTCTACCGGTGGCCGTCCGGAATTGAAGAGAGCTTCTCTCGAAGAGATCCAGAAACTTCGTGAACTTGGCGATGAAGTTGCCGAGAAGGAAGAGCGTGATGCTGAAGAAAGCAGAAGGAGAATGCAGGCAATAATGAATTCTGCAGTAACACAGTCTGCTTCTATTGACGATCTTCGAAAGACTGCTGCAAGTATTGCAAGTGAAGAGAAGCTTGCTGAGATGGAGCAGCGTAAGAGAGAAGAAGATGAGCGTCAGGCACAGGAAGACGAGAAGAAGCGCATGCGTGAAGAGAGGCGTGCCATGCAGCGCAAACAGCTCGAAGATGCAAAAGCAAAGAAGAATTCTGCAAATTCCGCTGATGATATTCCTAAAGAAGAGTTGTCTGTTGTTGAGGCAGAAGCTGATACAGAAGAGCCTGATGTTTCTCAGGATCCTGTTGTTGCCGAAGAGAAGACAGTTGAACAGGCAGTTGAAGCAGAGGCCGAAGTTGTTGAGTCTCCTGCTCCTGCAGAGGTAATTGAACCTGAGATCGATATTGATTCAACAGGAATTATCTCTTCTGATGAAGAAGCTTTTGAGGATTTCGGCGAATTCCTTGATGACGGAAATAAGTAAAAACATTTAATATAAGAGGTGATCCTATAATGGCTGATAAGAAGCATTCTGCAAAGAAAAAGGGAGATGCAGATCTTATTGCTGAGTTCCCTAATCTTTATAAGATTTCGAGTAAAGCTGATATAAAATCTGCAATGGAATTTGCTGAAGACTATAAGGCATTCATTGATATTTCCAAGACAGAGAGAGAATTTGTAAGGAACAGCATTGAGGCTGCAAAAGAACTTGGCTTTTCAGATATAGAATCAAAAAAGACTCTTAAGGCCGGTGACAAAGTATATAAATCCGTCAAAGGCAAAGGTCTTGCTCTTGCTGTTATAGGCGTTGAACCTTGTGACAAAGGGTTCAATATCCTGGGCGCTCATGTGGATTCCCCAAGACTTGATCTTAAACCTAATCCGATTTACGAAGACAATGAGACTGTTTATTTCAAGACTCATTATTATGGCGGGATCAAGAAATATCAGTGGACTACGATTCCCTTGGCAATTCACGGAGTTGTTTACACTTCAGACGGCAAAGAACAGATTGTTTGTGTCGGCGAAGACCCGTCAGACCCTATATTCTATATTACTGATCTGCTTCCGCATCTTGACGGGGAACAGATGAGCAAGAAACCTGCAGATATTGTAACCGGCGAAGATCTTAATCTCGTTATCGGAGGCATTCCGGTCAGTGATAAGGATGCAAAAGATCCGTATAAGACAGCAGTTCTCAAACTGCTTAACGAGAAATACGGAGTTGTAGAGAAAGACTTTGTTTCTGCTGAACTTGAGATAGTTCCTGCAGATAAAGCCAGAGACGTCGGATTTGACAGAGCTTATATTGCTGCTTATGGACACGACGATAAAGTCTGTGCATATCCCGCACTGATGTCACTTCTCGCACAGGAAAAGCCAAGAAGGACTTGTGTTACGATCCTCACTGATAAGGAAGAGATAGGTTCTTATGCAAATTCCGGTGCGCAGTCTGCAATTTATGAGAACTTCCTTATGGAACTCCTTGCAAAGAACAGCGGCGGTATAGAGAAATTCAATATGCTTGTTTTCCGCAAGGCAATGGAAAATACTAAGATGCTGTCCACTGATGTTACTACAGGATATGATCCTAAGTATGCAAGTGTTTATGAAGCACGCAACACAGCATTTATGTCTCACGGCATTAAGATCGAGAAATATACCGGTGCAAGGGGGAAGGCAGGAAGCAGTGAAGCCAATGGGGATTTTGTCGCAAAGATTACAGAGATCTTCAGCGCAAATTCTATTCCCTGGCAGACCGGCGAACTTGGCAAGATAGATGCAGGCGGTGGCGGAACGATCTCTGCATATATGGCGAAGACAGGAATGGATGTCGTTGATTGCGGCGTTCCTGTATGGTCAATGCATGCTCCTGTTGAACTCATTTCCAAGATCGATCTTTATTATCTTTATCTTGCCTATAAGGCTTTTATTGAGAATATGAGATGATCTGATGAGCAGAGCAAGCAGAAAAACAAGAAGAACAGTCGAACGCAAATTTGCGATCAAAAACAGTGTTGGAAGGATCGTTATCGTTGCGACACTTCTCATCCTTCAAGTTGTTCTGCTCATTCTTGCATTTTTACTTATTTTTGCAAAATTACCGCTCCTTATGTATGTAATGTATGCATTAGGGTTTATATTTGTTATCGGTATTAATGCAAAGGACCGTACAAATGATATCAAGCTTGTGTGGGTTATCATTATCCTGTCGCTGCCCATTGTAGGAATCATTTTGTATCTGTTATTCCATTATTCTCCTGCTATGCATCAGATGAAGAAAAAGATCCGTAATGCCGATAATTACATGATGGAAAATCTTAAGCAGGATGACAGGACGTGTGAGTTGCTCGAGAAGGCAGCCCCGCATGAATTTACGATGTTTAAATATCTTAAGGATTATGCATTGTATCCGTTTTATACGGATACAAATACAAAGTATTTCGGCGATGCTACTGAATGCTATTACAAAATGATCGAAGACATAGGGAAAGCAAGATCATATGTCTTTATGGAATATCACGCTATTGAAAATAAAGAAGCTTTTGAACCTCTTCATGAATGTTTGCGGAAAAAAGCATCCGAAGGTGTGGATGTTCGAATTATCTATGATGACATCGGATCATTTGTCTTTGTTAATCCTGAATTTAAGAGAATGCTCGAATCTGAAGGTATCAAATGCTGCATTTTCAATCCGATGAGCCCAATGCTTGATGTGTTCATGAATAACCGCGATCACCGTAAGATTTGTGTTGTTGACGGTGAAGTTGGATATACGGGTGGCTTTAATATAGCAAATGAGTATTTTAATATTACACATCCTTTTGGTGAATGGTATGACACCGGTGTAAGGATGGAGGGACCGGCTGTTAAGAATCTTACCGTTATGTTTCTGTCAATGTGGGAACTTTATGATAATTCCACGCATGATATTGACAGAGCTCTTTTCAATCAGAGTATCGCGCCCAGAACCGGTGCCGGGTTCATTGTTCCTTACGGTGACAGCCCTCTTGACGAGGAGCTGACAGGAGAGAATGTCTATATCAATATTCTTTATAATTCAAAAACATACTGCTGGTTCACGACTCCTTATCTTGTTATTTCAGAGAGTATGAGGAGGGCAATCAGCCTTGCATCAAAACGTGGCGTCGATGTCAGGATCGTTACTCCCGGGATACCGGATAAAGTTACTGTGAATAAACTGACAAAGTCTTATTATTCGTCATTGATCGCAGCAGGTTGTAAGATCTATGAATTTACTCCCGGATTTATCCATGCAAAGATGTGTATTTCTGACAGCAAAGTTGCTGTTGTCGGAACGATCAACCTCGATTACCGGTCACTGTATCATCATTTCGAAGATGCGGTTCTCATGTATGGCACAGACTGCATACCTGAGATAAAATCCAGCTTTGATTCACTGATGGACAGATGCGAGAATGTAACTGCGAAATATTCTGAGAGACCTAATGTGTTTATGAGGATATTCAGATCTATCCTCCGCCTTGCTGCGCCGCTGCTGTAAAAATATTATGAATGGAGATAACATATGAAGATCAGATTTTTTAATGCATTGATCCTTACAATGAAGGACAAGAATATCATCAACGGTGAGTTGTGGACAGACGGAACAAAGATCAGTTATATCGGAGAGCCTAAAGACAGCGACATTCAATTTGACAGACAGATCGACTGCAAAGGCAATCTGCTTATGCCTGGGTTTAAAAATGCTCACACTCATACAGCCATGACTTTTGCCAGGTCTTACGCCAATGACGTAAACCTTCATGACTGGCTGTTTGATCATATATTTCCGATGGAAAGAAAACTGAACGATGATCATATCTACTGGTTTAGCAAAGTCGGCTATGCTGAGTATCTTGCAAGCGGAATTACAGCTTGTTTTGATATGTATATGCACAAGTTACCGTCTGCAAAATGCGCAGTCGAGACAGGCATCCGTCATGTCTTCTGCGGTGATGCCAATGATTTCGGTGGATTTGATGTTCTTGAGGATGACTATCTCGCGCTTAATTCATATGATCCGCTCATATCAGCAATCCTGGGATTCCACGCCGAGTACACGACCAGCAAAGAGAATATGGAGTTCCTGGCGGATGTAGCACACAAATATAAGGCTCCTGTCTTTACCCATATCTCTGAGACTTCCTCAGAAGTGGAGGGATGTAAGGAAAGATATGGAATGTCACCTGTAAAGCTTCTCGATAAGATGGGAATGTATGATTATGGCGGAGGCGGTTTCCATTGTGTATGGTTTAATGACGAAGATATGGAAATCTTCAGGAGAAGAGGCTTGTGGGCGGTCTTTAATCCATGTTCAAATCTGAAACTGGCCAGCGGTTCACCCAAGGTAGAAGAATTTATCAACAAAGGAATGAATATTGCCCTAGGAACAGATGGAGCAGGCAGTAATAATTCGCTGAATATGTTCAGAGAAATGTATCTGGCTTCAGTATTGCCTAATCTCAGGGTGGAAGGCGGAGCTTTTGTTGATCCGTTTGAAATCCTTAAGGCAGCAACGACCGGCGGAGCACTTTGTATGGGCCTTAATGATTCAGATGTTCTTGATCAGGGAAAGAATGCGGATATTATAATGATCGACATGAGTAATCCGACAATGAATCCGGTTAATGATATCGTTGCCAATCTCGTTTTCAGTGGACACCCGGGCATAGTGAAGATGACAATGATAGCAGGCAGAATTCTGTATGAGGATGGCGAATATGCAACTATTGATATTGAGGAAGCCAATAAGGTTACCAATTCGATGCTGGGAGAACTTCGTTGAAACGCCTTCTGTCATACTGTAAGAGTTACCTCAAAGAGATCGTTCTAAGTCCTTTATTCAAGCTCCTTGAGGCAGTTTTTGAGCTTATCGTGCCTCTGGTCGTTGCAAGCATAATCGACAAAGGTATTGCCGGAAATGATACACAGTATCTAACCGGCAGGATCGTTCTTCTTATTGTATTTGCTGTTGTGGGATTCGGATGTGCGATCACTGCGCAGTATTTTGCTGCTTATGCTGCCGGTGGCATTACTTCCAGAGTGCGGGGAGACTTGTTTAAGCATATTGAGTCAATATCTGTCGAATCATTTGAGAAGACAGGGTCGGCTAAAATGATCACAGGTCTTACGTCTGACTGCAATCAGATATCTTCGGGTATCAATCTGACATTGAGGCTTTTGCTTAGATCTCCCTTTATAGTAATCGGTGCTGCGATCATGGCTTTTACAGTAAGTCCGAAGATGTCTCTGATCTTTATAGCTATGCTTTTAGTGCTTACTCTTTTAATTGCTCTTAACCTTAAGATGCTGCTGCCACTTAACACAGGCACACGTGAGGCTATGGAAGATCTTGTGAACAGATCGGCTAATGGTATCGCAGGTTCCAAGGTCATACGCGGATTTAACCGACAGAATGATGATTATGAGGAGTTTGCCAGGCAGAACAAAGTTCTTAATGCTTTGCAGAAGAAGACGGGAGCTGTATCGTCTCTGCTGAATCCGGTAACTATAGTTATAGTTAATATCTGCATCTGCCTGTTGATATACAGGGGAGCCATAAATGTGTCACATGGCAGTCTTACACAAGGTCAGGTAGTTGCTCTTTATAACTACATGTCGCAGATCCTTGTGGAACTGATCAAGCTGGCAAATCTTATAATTAATGTAAGCCGTGCAGTTGTATGTGCCAACCGTGTGGACAGGTTCTTTGAGATTCAGTCAGAATTCCATGGCTCTAAGAATATTATTGATCCCGCATCTTCACATAAAGTGGTTTTTGATCATGTCAGTTTTAAATATCCCGGTTCAAATAATGATGCTTTGACGGATGTTTCTTTCGAGATCGAACCCGGAGAGATGATCGGTATAATCGGTAAGACCGGTTCCGGCAAATCAACACTGGCATCTCTTGCCGCAGGTGTACTAAGACCTTCTTCGGGAGATATCAGGATCGATGATGAACAATTGCTGGAACTGTCTGATGAATCGAGATCAAGAGCAGTGTCTTTATGTCTCCAGAAAGCCGGCATGTTTACAGGCAGCTTAAGATATAATATTGCATTAGACCGTGACGGTATAGATGAGGATAAGATTTCCAAAGCTGCTGAAGCTTCATGCTGTGATGATTTTATCTCAGCAAAGAAGGAGGGCCTTGATTATGAGGTTTATGCATTGGGAACAGGATTGTCCGGAGGGCAGAAACAAAGGATCAATATAGCAAGAGTGCTTGCGGGCCATCCCGGTGTGATTATTTTTGATGATTCTACTTCCGCTTTAGATGCGAGAACAGAGAAGAAGTTCCTTACAAACCTTTCTCATCTCGAAAACAAGCCTACAGTGATGATGATCTCCCAGAAGATTAATTCTGTTAAGAACATGAACAGGATCATGCTTCTTGAAGACGGAAAGATCTCGTTTTTTGCACCTCACAGGGAATTGTATGAGAAGTCTGACAGTTACAGACATCTGTGTGAACTTCAGGGGGTGAGCAAAGAATGAAGGTTAATACTTTAAAGCGTTTGCTCGGTTATCTTGGTAAATTCAGATGGCTTATTGTTCTGTCATTGCTTCTGGCAGGAGTATATGCCGGGTTGTCAATGCTCATTCCTTATTTTGCAGGCAAAACGATCGATCTGATTGATGAGAATGTTGCAGCAAATCTTGAGAAAATCCTAAGCAAGGTTATGCTGATAGCCTGCATAGCACTTTGCAGTGCATTATGTCAGTTCATTATGCTCAGGATCAATAACAAATTGTCGTATGACCTTATTGCCAGATTGAAGAATGAGGCTTATGGCAAGATACGAAAACTTCCTATTTCATTTATTGACAGAAGCGAATCAGGATTTATCCAGAGTCTGGTTATCAATGATTGCGAGACCGTAGGTGACGGTATGATACTTTTTCTGAATCAGTTTGGATCGGGGATCGTATCTATCGGAGTAACTCTTGTAATTATGTTTATTATGAACTGGAAGATAGCGCTTTATGTGCTGCTTTTCACTCCGGTCTCTTTTATCGTGGCTTATCTGATATCTTCCAGATCATACAGGTCTTTTAAAAAGTCGTCGGATATCAGGAGCAGTCAGACATCGTACATCGGTGAATCCTGTTCAAGGTTCAGAGAATGCAAAGTCTTTAATCTCCGGAGCAAGACGGTTGCAAGCTTTGATGAGATAAATGAGGATTACAGAAAGATATCTTCCAAAGCAACATTCCTGTCATCCATTACGAATCCTTCGACGAGATTTATTAATGCGTTGATATATGCAGGTGTTGCTCTTATAGGTTCATTAAGTGTAATTAACGGAAGTATCACTGTCGGTATTATGAGTTCGCTCCTGATGTATGCCAATCAATTTATGAAGCCGTTCAATGACTTATCTTCCGTTTTTACAGAGTTGTCTGACAGTTTTGCCTGTTTGGACAGACTCTTCTCATTTCTTGATGAGAAAGAGATTGTGTCCGAGAGGGAAGACGGTCCCGCTGTCATAAGTGATACGGAAAACATAAGGATCGAGTTTAAACACGTTACGTTTTCTTATGTTCCGGGAACCCCGGTTCTGAAGGACGTATCATTTGTTATAGAACCGGGTCAGTCTGCTGCAATAGTAGGACCTACAGGCGGGGGGAAGTCTACCGTAATTAATCTGCTTCTCAGATATTATAATGTGGATTCAGGTGAGATACTGATTAATGGTGTCAGCATATATGATATCCCGCGTTCTGAACTCCGCCGCATGATAGGATTGGTCGCTCAGGATAACTGGTTTAAGTGCGGAAGTGTGATGGAGAATATCAAATACGGCAAACCGGATTTGTCTGATGAGACTGCCTTTGAGGCTGCTCATAAGACCGGTGCCGATTCGTTCATCGATAATCTTCCTTCCCGGTATGAAGAACCTGTAGGCGGCGACAGGGACGATATTTCTGAAGGTCAGAAGCAATTACTCAGTATTACCCGTATAATGGCATATGATCCTTCGGTAATAATACTTGATGAGGCAACTTCATCAGTTGATATTCTTACGGAAGTTAAGATACAAAAGGCTGTCAGGGAAGTTCTGTCAGGCAGGACGGGGATAATTATTGCGCACCGTCTGTCAACTATAATAGATTGTGATAAGATAATTGTTATTGATAAAGGTAGGATATCCGAGACTGGTTCTCATTCTGAACTGATCAAGAGCGGAGGTTTCTACTCGAAATTATATGAAGCTTATGGAGGACTGGGAGTTGAGTAATCTGAAATTAGAGAAATTCTGCAAATATATTAAAGGACGTAAAGCGGCTGTTGCCGGTGTGGGTATATCAAACAGGCCCCTTATCATATGGCTTGCAGGTTTGGGTGCTGATATCACTGCTTTTGATATGCATGATGAATCTGAACCCTCTATTGCTTCAGCTGTCAGCGAATTTAAGGAACTTGGCATTGATATAAGATGGTCTCTTGGTAAAGACTATCTTAAGCCTCTGTTTGATGAGACCTTTGATATTGTTTTCAAGACACCGAAAATGAGATTTACCATTGACGCCCTTGAAGCTCAAAGAAGAAAAGGTGCGGTGCTTACAACCGAGATGGAGCTCTTCCTTGATCTTTGTCCTGCTGAGACATTCGGCATTACCGGTTCTGACGGCAAGACAACAACTACTACGCTTGTATATGAGATACTGAAGACGGCAGGTTACAACTGTTATCTCGGAGGAAATATCGGAACCCCTCTTCTTGATCAGATCGATAAGATCACACCTGAAGATAAGGTTATTCTCGAATTGTCTTCTTTCCAGCTTTTGGGGATGAAGAGAAGTGTTGATAACGCGATAGTCACGAATATCACTCCGAATCATCTGGATTTTCATTTTGATTATCAGGAATATATATCAGCAAAAACCAACATATTTGCATCTCAGGGCGCGACAGGCAAACTAGTGCTCAATGCGAATAATGATCTCACTTATGATATGAGGAATATTGCACGTGGGAGAGTTTCTTTCTTTGGCGGAGATACCTGTGTTAATCTCCGCGCTTCATATAAGAATGCAGATATTGCTTTTGTTGATGAAGACGGTTTCCTTAGTCTGCAAAAGCCTTCAGGCATTACCCGCATTATCAGAAAGGGAGAGATCCTTATTCCCGGATCACATAACGTCCAGAACTACCTTGCAGCTATTGCACTGACTTCAGATCTTGTGTCCGTTGATGATGTGGTAACTGTTGCTAGAACCTTTAAAGGTGTTCAGCACAGGATCGAATTTGTCCGCGAATTGGATGGGGTACGCTGGTATAATTCGTCGATCGATACATCCCCTAACAGAACCATCAATACAATGAATGCTCTGTCTGACAGAGGGATGCATGGTGTATTGCTGTGTGGAGGTAAGGATAAACAGTGTGTTTACGACGGGTTAGGTGATGCAATCTTAAAATTTGCTGACAGGATCGTTATATATGGCTCAAATGCCGGGCTTATCAGGCAGATACTTGAGAAGGAAGCCATGGGACGCGATTTTGAAGTGTTTGAGATAGAAGGCGGCGATGAGGTATACGAACTTCCCGCATCCAGACAGGCAGCTTTATCAAAAATGACTGAAGCAGTTAATAAAGCCCGTTCTCTTGCCAAGCCGGGCGATGTTGTGATCATGTCTAATGTTGGTACTTCCTATGATCATTTCAGACATTTTGAGCATAGGGGAGATCTGTTCAAGGAGCTTGTAAATGGTCTTTGATATTGCCGGTTATGATGACATACCTGAACTGATCAGGCTGCGTATTGCCTATATGATAGCTGACTTTGGTTCAGTATCCGATGATGTTCGCGAGAATATGGAGCGTCAGCTCCCTGATTATTTTGAACGCAAGCTTAATAAGGAGTTGATTGCTTTTGTAGCAAGGGATGAGGGACGGCTTTTAGCTGCAGCTTACCTTCTGATAGTTGAAAAGCCTGCAAGTTCGCTTCTTCCTACGGGTTGGAGCGGGGAAGTGCTCAGTGTTTATACAGAGGATTCTTACCGTGGCAAGGGAATATGCACTAAACTTATGTCAAACCTTGTTGATTACGGACGTGAGCACGGATTGGACAGGATCTGCCTTATGGCAACAAAAGACGGATACCCTGTGTATAAGAAGGTAGGTTTTGAAGATAAAGTCAGTCATTATACAGATATGATCATCCATTTGAGGTAAAAATGAGAATTGCCGTTTGTGATGATGAGGAACAGTACAGAATTCAGTTGAAAGCCCTGTTGGAGAAGATCGGAGGTATTCTTGATACTGAGATCGATACCTTTTCCAACGGCGAATGGCTTCTTGATGCATTCCGAAAGAACAGTTACGATATTATCTTTCTTGATATTGAGATGCCTGAGATGGATGGCATTACACTTGCAAGGAAGATCAGGGAGATATCGGATAAAGCAAATATCGTGTTTCTGACAGGTCATGTTGAATACGCACTTGAAGGATATGAAGTCAATGCGTTGAGATATCTGACCAAACCTGTCCAGACAGACAAGCTCAAAGAAGTTATGAGGTTTGTCGGGGAGAAGAACAGGAATAAAAAACAACTGATAATTAAAGAGGATGGAGAAGAGATACTTCTTGATATAGATGAGATCATATATATGGAAGCCCAGAATCAGAACGTTCTTATCCATACGAAAAAGAAAAATCATCTTATCAGATATAATCTCGGAGAATATGAAGAGGAACTGAAGAAAGACGGTTTCTTCAGGATACACCGCGGATATCTTATCCCTTTGAGTAAAGTGAAGAAGCTTGTGAAGAATGATGTGATACTGGAGGGAAGGGACGGAGATATTACCCTTCCGGTCAGCCGCAATGCTCTCAAGTCCTTAAAAGAAGCTCTCTATGCTTTTGTTGAAAGTGAAGCGTTCTGATGGATAAGATTTCGTTCTTTGATATTTTAATAGGATTGCTCTCAAATGCTAATTTTGTTCTGGCGATGATAATAATCGTTTTTGTTGCCATTTGTTTTCTTGGACGGAATATCAAGATTACGCGGGGCATGATAATCTCGTCGTTATTCCTGTTTATTATTACCGGCATCGTATCAGTCGTGTTGTTTTTTGTAGAAGATGATCTGTTGGAATTCTTTACGAGACTTCTTGAGTCTCCGGAGGATGGAGAATTATTTACCGGATATGTTGAGGTAGAGATAATCAATGCTTTCGCCTTCGTATTTGCATTTGTTTTTTATCTGTTCGCTTATAAAGAGAAAAGACTTATCAGAGCTTTGGAAGCAACAATATGTCTGTATGGATATTACTATTTCATTCAGACGACGATTTATAACAGTGCAATCTACCTGTCAGGGACAAGTGACGAGATGCTGAATATGATATCCAATGTTGTATCTGACAACAATACTCTTATGAAAGCGGTTGTATTGATCGATCTTGTGATTGATGTAATAATCCTGGCCATTCTGTATTTTGTTTTCTATAAACCGCGAAAGATATTTGTTATTAAACCCTTATACCGTGTCATATTTGTAATATGGATCTTTATCAGTTCGCTTATTATGTATATTCCGATATATTCTACAGAAATCACTGACAGATACAGACTCCTCAGCACGATTGTGGGGATTCTGATACCGTCGCTGAGTATATTTGCTCCGGTTGTTATTGTGCTTATTGCAACCGAACGTTCCCTGAAGGAGAAAAATGAATATCAGGAGAACTATCTTAAAGCGGAACTTGAATACATAGAACAGTATAAGCGTTCCCAGACGGAGACGCGGGCATTCCGTCATGATATTATCAACAATCTGTCTCTTGCTAAAATGATGCTTGATGAAGGACGCGTAAGCGAAGCAGATGAACATATCTCTGAATTGCTCGGGAATATAAAGTCACTGTCGCCCAAATATGTTACCGGTGATGAGAAGCTTGATCTTATCGTATCGATGAAAGCCGGTAAGATGCAGGAAAAAGAAATCGAATTCAAGTGTGACGGCGTTGTTGACGGCGGACTTGATATGAAACCGATGGAGATCTGCGGTATTTTTGCAAATGCACTTGATAATGCGATCGAAGCTGCATCTGATACTAAGAATCCTTTTGTTGATATGAACATTAAAAGAACAGACAAATTCTTTGTTATCAAGATAGCAAATTCCTGCATTGGGATAGTGGATACGGATAAACTGTTTATGTCTTCGGGTTTTACATCTAAAACAGATAAGGAACACCATGGATTCGGCTTGAGGAATATCAGGGATTCTGTGGAACGCCATAACGGTATAGTTAAAGCCGAATCGGAAGAAGGTTTGTTTGCATTAACGATAATGCTTCCCCGATAATGCGTTTCACGACTCGATCAATGCAATTCACAACATAAATGATTCTTAGAAAAGGTTTGTGTTATCATCCGTAATTGGAGGTGGGAATAATGGATAGCACGAATAAAAAGAGACTTTGGATCTTCATTGCGGCAGCTTACGGATTGGTTGTATTTATGAGCATTTTTATGTTCATAGGTCTAAAGAAGGAATATGATCTGACCGCATTTGTCAACACGCAGATGCTGTTTCCGGCATGCGGAGTCATACTCGGCAAGATCCTTGTTAAGAAAGATGATGAGAAACTCCCGATGGCAGGTTTCATTACCGTGCTCGCAACAGCAGCGGTTATGTTTATAATGAGCCTTCTATCTGTCTTTATTCACTTTGAACCTATGGATGTGTCAGGTCAGAAGCTCGATATATGGAATTTTCTGACACAGTTTCCCCTCATTCTTGGTGCGATCATTGCTTATACATTCTTCTGGACGTGTGGTAAGGAGATCCGCCAGAAGAACGGGCTTGCGCATAATAATATCAAGATGAGCATAATAATGGTCTTAGTTTTCATAGCGCTGTTTCTTGGAAGGGTTTTCTTATCTGTGACACTGTCAGATCTTGTCAGTGGCACTCATGACGGATGGGAAGGCCTGAAAGAATCATTATTAAACATCGGTTTATTGATAAATCTCATAGCTCTGCCTGTTAATTTTTTCTTAGCGTGGATAGCATTCTTCGGAGAGGAATACGGATGGAGATATTATCTGCAGCCTGTTATGCAGAATAAGTTTGGCAAGCGTTTAGGTGTTATCCTCCTCGGTCTCGTTTGGGCTGTTTGGCATCTCGATGCCGATTTTATGTTCT
>Ga0247611_10005600_pt1 | contig 16518 bp, 14 predicted proteins | sample 177DNAGHGhighgp2_FD_192422 | JGI IMG/M metagenome (GOLD analysis project Ga0247611, IMG submission 192422) | Sheep rumen microbial communities from Palmerston North, Manawatu-Wanganui, New Zealand - 1770 DNA GHGhigh gp2 | ecosystem: Host-associated > Mammals > Digestive system > Stomach > Rumen... | reverse complement strand
GCATGATCATCAACCTCGAGTCCGGCAAGTACGACGGCATCCGGGGCGGCGACTTTGACAAGATGCTCGATGCCGAGAGCCACAACCCCGGACAGAAGCATTTTGAAAAGCTGACCGCAGGCGTGTACCTGGGCGAGATCTGCCACCTGATGCTGGGCGCCGCCGCCGAGGAAGGCCTCCTGAGCGATGAGTGCGCCGAAAAAGTGCGCGCCCTGCCGGTATTCGACTCAGCCGTCATCGACGCCTGGGCCTGCGGCGAGGGCTTCGAGATGCTCGGCGGCACCGAGGACGACCACAGCTTTGCCCAGACCCTGAGCCTTGCTCTGTTCCATCGCTCGGCAAGGTGCATGTGCGTCAACCTTCTGGCCCTGGCGGAGCTCATCGGCGGCGGACGGGAAAAGCCGGTCTGCATGCTGGCGGAGGGCTCGCTGGTACAGAAGGGCCGCTGCTACCGCCCCGAGCTTGAGCGCCTGCTGCAGCTCTATGGTACGGAGAAGCGCGGCATCACCTGCGAGCTGCACGTCGGCTCGGAGACTACGCTGCCCGGCTCCGCGGCGGCGGCACTTCTTAACACATAATTTTCTTGAACCCCCGGTGTGGATATGCTATAATATTCCAGATTCTTTGCATAAACACGGAGTAACTGTATGATAGACTGGTTGACCGGCACGGTTGTCGGGAAGATGTGCGCGACTTTTTTTATATCCATGCTTCCCGTTGTGGAACTTCGCTTCGGCTTGCCCTTCGGTATCGCCCAGGGATTGGAATATCCGCTCGCCCTGATGGCTGCGCTGCTGGGCAACATGGCCCCGGTGCCGTTCATCATCGTCTACATCAAGCGCATCTTTGCCTGGATGCGCATGCACATGCCCCGCATGAACGCGCTGCTCACAAAGCTGGAAAACCGCGCCCATCTCAAGGGCGAGACCGTGGAGAAATACGGGCACTGGGGCCTGCTGCTCTTTGTGGCGATCCCGCTTCCCGGCACCGGCGCCTGGACAGGCGCGCTGATCGCGGCGCTCCTGAACATCCGCACTGCCAAGGCGGTCCCGGTCATCCTCATCGGCGTCTGCATCGCCGCGGCTATCATGACCCTCGTCACCTACGGTGTGATCCATATTGTGCTGTAATGAACAAGCCCCCGGGGCCGCGGCCTCGGGAGCTTTTTTCACCAAACGCGGATAAACAACATTGACGGGCGCGGAAATCCTGCTACAATAGTATCAGACAAAAACGTAAAAAAGGAGCGTGCAAATATGAAAAAGAATGTACTCGTTCTGCTGCCAACGGAGGCCAGACACAGAGAGAAGCTGGAGGCGGCGGGCGCGGAATGCTGCTTTGTATACAGCAGGCCCGATGAGGTAAGCCTTGAGCAGATACAGGCGGCAAACGTCATTATCGGCCAGCCGAAGCCGGATATGCTCCGTGCTTCGGAAAACCTCGAGTGGCTGCAGACCGCCTCCGCCGGGGTAGACCCCTACATCGTGCCGGGCGTGCTCGCTGCGAAAACCGTGCTCACCAACGCCACCGGCGCCTACAGCAAGGCGGTATCGGAGCATGCCTTCGCCCTGACGCTGATGCTGATCAAGAAGCTTCACCTGTACCGGGACGAACAGCTGAAAAATCACTGGAGCGATCGCGGCACTGTCACATCCCTCTCCGACAGCACCGTCTTGGTGGTCGGACTCGGGGACATCGGCCGGGCCTACGCGCGCATGGTCAAGGCGATGGGCGCGTATGTGATCGGCGTCAAGCGCCGCGGCGGCTCCTGCCCGGACTATGTGGACGAGCTCGTGCTGACGCAGGACATCGACAGCGTCCTGCCGCGCGCGGACATCGTCATGTCGGTGCTGCCGAATACCGCCGAGACCCGCTATCTGTATACGGACGAGCGCTTTGACATAATGAAGGACAGCGCCGTTTTCGTCAACTGCGGGCGCGGCAATGCCGTCTCGGCCGAGGTGCTGTACCGGGCACTCAAGGAGCATAAGATCAGCGCCGCGGCCGTCGACGTTGTCGAGACGGAGCCACTCCCCGCTGACAGCCCTCTCTGGGGTTTGGAAAACCTTGTCATCACGCCGCATATCTCGGGCTTTTTCCACCTGCCGGAGACCTTTGAGCGCATTGTCGATATCGCGTCGGGCAACCTCGCGGCCTTTCTCGCGGGGAAGGAGCTGCGCAACGTGGTCGATTTTGCGACCGGGTACGCAAAGTAAATGCATTTATCTCTGCATGGAACCCGCTCCGAGGCACTTGCCATTCTCTCGAGAAAAGGATATAATCTCTGCATTATCAGATTGTTGGAGGAAACGAAACAATGTTTAGGAGAAAACACGTTTCAGCAATATCCCTGGCGCTCATGCTTGTGTTGCTGACAGTGCTGCTCTGCGGCTGCGGCAAAATCGGTCAGACCGCAAAACCGGCGGAGCCGACCGCCGAGCCCAGTCCGGCGGTCGAGAGCGCGCCTGTCCAGCCCAGCCCCACACCCGTGACTACGCCCGCGCCCACGGAGCCGGTGAGCACGCCAGCCCCCACCCCGACCCCGGTTCAGCAGCCCGTTGTCGAGCGGCAGAACGGCGAGCGCTTTGAAGGCACCATGACGTTCCAGGGCATGGAGGAGACCATCAAGTACGAGCATATCCGAAACGATGCGCTCGGCTTCGAGATGGACTACGACTATGAAAGATTCGTGCGGCAAAGCGAGCCGGATCGCGAACGCTTCATCTCCGCGTATGACGATCCCGAACAGCCCGAGAATTACCTTGAGGTGACATCCCATCCCGAAAACGCCGAGACGGTGGCAGCGTTCATCGCCGACCGGCTTTCAAACGAGTATGAAAGCAAGCCTGAACCCATCACCCTGGACCGGGCCGGAAACTGCATTCATATCGAGGCGTCTGTCATCAAGGGCACCAATCAAATGGCGGAGCACCTGCAGTCGGTGTATATCTTCCCGGCATCCGACGGCTGCCGCGTTGCTATCTCACATTGCTACATCACGGATTCCGAGTTTTACGGCATGCAGATCCACCGTTTTATGAACACCTTTTCGGTTATTGCCAATCAGGCTGAAAGCAGGATAACCGACGAGCAGGCGGTTTCCGCTGTCAGAAATTACTGCCTTGCCGTCAATCCGGAGCTTATGAACAGTGTGAACGCAGGGGATGCCCCGGTTTATTGGGATCTCTCCTCAAGCGACGAGAATCAGATCGTGGTGGTGTTCCGCTCGTACACCGGGGCGCTGAACCGCTACTACATCGACCCGGTTTCGGGGGAAGCCTATGTCACCGAATTTGTCCCCGGGATCACGGAAGAGGAACAGCGGACGGGCGAGACCCTGAATGTGAGGAATTATCTGCAATAAAAGAGAAGAAAAGCTTCCGCTTACCGGCTTGTTTGCCGGCGGGCGGGAGCTTTTCCCGGTGAAAGCGCGGAAAGAACCGGAGAGACCAATCGCAGCTGTGAGAACTTTTTCAGCATTGACTGAAATACAAATCCTGATAAAATAGAAGACACACTGAGAGGGGGAAAATCATACATGCTGCACGGCTCAGCCGCCCAAAGACTAGAGCGAAAAATGGCTTTTATCCTGCTGCTTTTCTGCCTGTGTTGTGCTGTCCCGTTTCCTGCCTATGCGCTGGATGAAAGTCAGGTGGATTTCGAGATCAAATTTCTGCTGGATTCCGATCAGGTGCTGACGGATGAGCATTTGCTTACCGATGATTTCCGGGCGCTGATCGGCGCCGGGACGGATTATCGGTCGATCGACGTAATCTATCTTGAAACCGAAGGACGCGACTTTTTAAACGAGGGCTGGGTAAACCGGATACGCTGGAAGGAGGGCAAGAAAAAGATCGAGTGTACCTGTAAAAAACGCTATTCTCTTTCCGGGGAGGACGCGGAGGATGTTCGCGCCGCGCTTGCCCAGGCGGAAGCAGACGGCTTTCCTTTTTCCGATAAGGCCTATTCCGCACAGATCGACTGGGGCTTTTCCAAAATGACCCTGAGCGTCGAGACGGAGGCATCCGGAAAGTATAAAGACTACCATAGCCTGTCGCAGTTCAGCACGGCCGATGCTATCGACTTCTTTCAAAGCGCGATGCCGGACGAAGAGAGAGACTGGGGAGAAAACCGATTGGGTGCCGCCATGCTCGCGCAGGCCCGGAAGGTCGGGCCGCTGCAATACTGGAGGCTCAAGGGAAGCTGGGAAGGAACAGAAGCCGATGTCGAAATCTGGCTGATGAAAGACGGCTATATCACGGAACTGTCGTTCAAGGTGAAGGGACTTGCCGCCGCTTCTGCCCTGCGGGAGCGGATGATGGCGCTGCTGGAGGAGAAGGGACTCCTTCTGCACGAAGATTCCCTGAAAACGCAAATGATCCTGGACGATTATCTGGGGACGAAGCCGCAGGGGCAGGACTTATCCGCCCGGAGTCCGTGATATGGATCGGCAATCTGATGTCTCCGGCAATACATCGAAAACAGAAAACATATCGGAACAACACAAGGGCAGGAGCCGCGGCTCCTGCCCTTGCGAAGTTATGTTTTTCTTATCCAAGCTGAGCCAGGCAGTCGGCCAGCATTGTGCGGTAGGTCTCGGGGGAGGCACCCTCAAAGGGGACGGCCAGCAGCTTGCCCTCGCTGTCCACAAAGAAAGTGGTGGGGAAGGCCTGGAGGGAGAGGTCTTCCTCGATCTCATCGGTGCAGCGCAGATTCAGATAGGCAGCGCCGGCATCGCTCAGGAGCTGCTTGGCGGTTGCGACGGTTTCATCGTCCATGGCGTCGGTGCACAGGCCGACGAGCTGGCAGCCCTGGGCCTCGAGCTCCTTGGCCATCTCGCCGAGCTCGGGCAGCTCGCCCTTGCAGGGGCCGCACCAGGTCGCCCAGCAGTTGACCATGGTGACCTTGGCCTTGGAGAAGAGCTCCGCGCTGTCGACGGTGTTGCCCTCAAGATCGCTGGTCTTGAAGGAGAGGGTTTCGCCGACCTTTTTGACCTTGGGCCATTCGGGAGCCGAAAGCTTCAGACCGGAGAGATAGGGCGCCGGGTCCTTCAGGAGCGTTTCAAACTCGTCATAGAACTCGCCGATCATGGGCTTGTACTCGTCGACAGAATCTATTTCTGGTGCGTACTGATTGTAGAAGAAGCGGCAGTCGCCGTCCGAGCCGATCTCGGTGAGGGCGGTGAATGTTTCGTCACCAAGGCCGTAATTCTTCAAAAGCAGCTCGCGCAGTTCGTTCTCCCCGCGCCCGCCGTTAATGACATAAATATTGTAAAGCGGGGCTTCGTCATAGCCGCTTGCCCAGGAGGGGTGGTCGGAGTCAACAGGCGGCTCCTTGCCGCTGCTGCAGGCTTCAATGAAGGACTTGTAAAAGGCTTTGTAGGCGTCGTTGTCGGCTTTGGAAACGGCGAGGTACGACACGGAGATGACCAGCAGGCCGTCGTCTGCAAAATCATAATTCCAGGAGAACTGACCCTTCATGTTCCGGAGAGCCTCGGGCGTCTCAAAGTGCAGACCGAGCTGGGGCACGTCGATCACTTCGGCCTCGGCCTCGGCCGCTTCGCTTTCGGCTGCTGCGGCACCCTCGGGCCGGACGGTGAGGACCACGAGATCCGGGGCCGCGGGGACGGGATACTCGGTCGTGTCCTTTTCGTAACCGGCGGGAACCTTGAGCAGGTGGACCGTGTAGCTGCCGGCGGGCATGTCAAAGGCGGCGATGCCGTCTTCACCGGTCTTGCCCATCAGGCACTGGTCGTCGGAGCAGAACTGCACCATGACGCCCTGAACGGGATTGCCGTCGGGATCGACGGCCTTGATCCGGTAGCCGCCGTCTGCAAATGCACCGGCACACAGAGCCGCCTGCGCCAGGCAGAGCATCAGGATCATTGCGATTGCTTTCTTCATTTTTGCTACTCCCTTCTTTGTCCTTGAATTGTCATCTGAAATGAGTTTGCCATCCAACATAAAACTGCTGCGCATTCGTTACAACGAGATGAACGCACAATTCTTATCGGCTCAAACAGTATACCATAGACCGCGCTCCATTTCTACATAAATAATTCTTAAAAATGAAATACAGTCGAAGGAAAACGGAAGGAGCCTAATGCGGCTTTCCCGGCACTTCGAAACCGGGGAAGCGGAATGAAGTGAGTTTCGTTTGACGCCGGAAGCCCTGCGGATTCGTCCAAAGGGCTTCCTCTTTTTATAAGACGAACCAAGGTGCACGAAGTATATAAGATCAATCTGAGACATGACAGAAGTCATTTTTAGACATTGACGGAAAGTGAAATCCTGATAAAATAGGAAAACAGATAAAGCAGCGCTGTATGTCGACAAAGATCGGCGTAATTCTGACCGGAAAGAACGGGCGGGTTAATCGGCGGAGACAGCTTTATGTACTTCTGGAGTAATTGTATGAAACCAAACGCGTCAAAAACGGATTTTCTTTCCACCTTTCCCGGCATACTTACCGCCGCAATCGCGGCAAATCTGCTCTGGGGCAGTGCCGCGCCCTGCATCAAATTAGGTTATCAATACTTTAACATAGCCGGGGATGATACGCTGAGTCAGATCCTCTTCGCCGGGGTACGCTTTACCCTTGCCGGAGTCCTGACCATCCTGATCGGCAGTCTTTTGCGCGGCCGTCTTCTGCTGCCGAAGCGAGGTTCCGGCGGTATGATTCTCACGCTTGCCATGATGCAGACGGTGATCCAGTATACCTTCTTCTATATCGGCCTGTCCCATGCGCCGGGCTACAAGGGCTCCATCATTTCTCCCACAAGCACTTTTTTTGCCCTGCTGATTGCCGCACTCGTTTTCCGACAGGAAAACCGACGGGAGAATTATACGAACGGCAGTGCCGGAGCCTTTGCGGAGGATTATTCTGCTTTCTCGGTCAATTCCTGATACATCCGCATGAGCGCCGCCACGCAGTCGGACTCGGTGAAGCCCTTGACAGGGAAGCCGTAGGCGGCCATGACCGCGCGGTCGTTTTGCTGGTGGGCCTTGCGAAGCTCCGGCGGCATGGTCAGCTCGTCGTAGAGGTCGGCGAGACTCGCGTCGGGGTACAGGGCCCGCGCGTCCAGAATGCCCTGCGCCGTCTGCTCGATCAGCGCCTTTTGTTCGTTGGTGGGAGTAGGCCAGGGGAAGTTGTTGTAGACAATTTTTATGGAATAATCATAATCACTCTTTAGCCTACCACAAACTGCTCGCATCCAAGCCATATGAACATTTGATTCTAATATCCCAAAGTCATAGATTGTCGCATTAGGCATAAGGCGAACTTTATTGCTGCAAAGGACAGAATCATCCATATAGCCCATCGGAACATATCGCCTACGTTGCGAAGATACCTCTGGGATTACAATATAGTTTCCATTGGGCATATTCTCAACATGAAATCGCGTCGGTTTCTCTGCCAGTTTTACAGTTCCAGGGCTCGGACTCTTTAACCGGTATTCTTGTACTGCTTGCACACGCTTCATACATTCGGGCATTTTCCGAAGATCTGAAGGCAAACAATCTCCAAGCCACAGGCAGTACCGAGGGCAACGGTTTATAAACTCTTTTGATCCATACCATGGATGAAAGTATTGTGCTGATTTGGGTTCTTTTTGAATAAATGCGTCCATTTCATCTTTTTCAAATAGATAAAAACCCCCATCAATTGGCTTGTTCCCGATTCCTATCTCTGGGACTGAGCAAAGTGGTTTGCTCCGACTCTCAACGAAGATGTTGTCAGCATCAATTAAATATCCATTGATATTGCCTGCTTTTTTCTTATGTCCATTTTCATAGAGGGTTGCTTCTGCATTTATAGCGCCAGTACTAAAACCAACAATCACGCAATGTACATGTGCAATCAGTGACGCTTCACTGTCCCAACGAAAAGTACGATATGCAAAGTCAATATGTACACCATCCTCAAAAAGCGGCTTCCAAAGGATGGATACAGCACCACCCTGTGTAATTGAGTTTGTTGAAACAAGTGCGCAGCGAATATTTGTTCCTTTAATATAGTTAACAGCTTTTTTATACCAACAACATACATAGTCCAAATCTCCGACGCCTTTCCAGTCCTTCCCGAATATGCTGAGTACGTCAGATTTCTGTTCTTTGCTCATCCACCGTGCCCCCACAAACGGGGGGTTCCCCATGATATAATCCAGCTTTGACTTGTCCACCACGCTCTCCCAGTCGATGCGCAGGGCGTTGGCCTCAACGATGTTGGCGTTGGTTTTCAGCGGCAGAAAGTCCAGATCCAGCAGCAGGATCTTCTCCGTCTCGCGCATCATCTGGCTCTCCGCGATCCAAAGAGCGGTCTTGGCGACGGTCACGGCAAAGTCGTTGATCTCGATGCCGTGAAACTGCGCGATGCTGACCTGGATGGGATTCGTGACGGCGTCCATGCTCATCTGCCCGCGGTGCAGCTCGTCGATCACGGTGTTTTCCAGCCGCCTCAGACTCAGATAGCTTTCCGTCAAAAAGTTGCCGCTGCCTGCCGCCGGGTCCAGAAATTCCAATGATGCCAGCTTTTTCTGAAACGACGTCAGGCTCTTTTCTTTCGTCTTCCAGACCTCGATGGCCTGTATCTCTTCCAGCTCCTTTTTCAGCTCGTCCAGAAACAGCGGGTCGATGACTTTGTGGATGTTCTCGATGCTGGTGTAGTGCATGCCGCCTGAGCGCCGCGTCTCCGGGTTCAGGGTGCTCTCAAACACTGCGCCGAAGATCGTGGGGCTGATCTCCGACCAGTCAAAGTCCGCCGACGCGCGCCGCAACAGCAGATCGCGCAGCGCCTCCGTAAAGGGCGGGATCACCGCGTCCTCGTCCGCAAACAGCCCGCCGTTCACATACGGGAAGGCCGCGAGCAGCGGATCGTCGTCGGCAAGATACTCGTCCCGGTCCTCCGTTTTCTGGTTCAAGACCTTGAATAACTGCCGGAGCCCCTTGCGCATGTCCTTGACGGCAAACTGGGCCATATAGTCATGAAACATCAGGTGCTTTCCGAAGATGCCCGCGTCCTCGGCATACAGGCAGAACACCAGCCGCACACACAGCTTGTTGAGCGATTTGAGCGTCTCCGGGTCCTCGGGGTCCTTGTACTGCTTCAAAAGCCCATCGTACAGAAGGCCCACGACCTCGCCCGCCTTGATGGAAATTTCCATCTCCCGCTGCACATGCGTGTTGCCCTGCTCCACCAGAAAGGCCAGACGGTAGTATTCCTTTTCCAGATCGCAGAGCCTGATCTTCTCCGGCTCCCCATGGGGCTTTTCCATGTCGTAGACATAGAACTCCCGGAAATTGCAGGTCACGATCCAGCGCGGGCGGTCGGAGTAGGGAAGCTCCGCGGAATAGCGTTTGGCCTGCTGAAACGGCGTCAGCAGCGACCCGTCGGACTGCTTGATCGGCTTGTTGAGCTCCTTGCCCGCGCCCTTCTGCTCGATCATGACATGGGTATTGGCGATGAAGCCGTCAATAAACCCGGTGGATTTGTCCAGCTTTACCTGATCCTCAAAGCGGATCAGCTTCTCCGGCTCGGAAACACCGAAGACCTCGCGCAGCAGCGAGAGCCAGAATGCCTGGCTTTCGCCTTTTTCATAGCCCTTGTCCTGCCAGTATTCCGCAAACGCCTTTGCGGCGCTTTTCTGTTTCGCGTCCGTCATGTCTGACACCTCGAAAGATATGATACGGTTATTATACCGGAATCGCTTCCATAGTTCAAGCAGGGTCCCACCTGTTCCGATTCCTTGTTGAACAGCGGCTGCCCACTGTGATACAATGATCCTGCCTGAATCAGAATCGAATGCGGACAGATACAAAAGGAGAGAAAATGGAGTACAGGATCGAACATGATTCCATGGGCGAGGTGAAGGTCCCCGCCGAGAAATACTGGGGCGCGCAGACCCAGCGCAGCCATGAGAATTTCCCCATCGGCGTGGGGATCGAGACCATGCCGCGGGAGATCACCTATGCCTTTGGTATTCTCAAACAGGCGGCGGCGCGGGCAAACCACGCGCTCAGACCCGAAAAGATGACCGAGACCAAATGCAGGGTCATCGAACAGGCCGCCGCCGAGGTCGCAAACGGTGCACTGAACGAGCATTTCCCCTTAGTGGTCTGGCAGACCGGCTCCGGCACGCAGTCCAACATGAACGCAAACGAGGTCATTGCCAACCGGGCAAACGAGCTGGCAGGGGAGTGTCTCTGCCATCCGAACGACGACGTGAACATGAGCCAGTCGTCCAATGACACGTTCCCGACAGCTCTGCACATCGCGGCGGTATTGAGCATGGAGAATGAGCTTTTGCCCGCGGCGGAGAAACTGATCGAAACATTCAAGGAACTTGAAATCATACACGAGGACGCGGTCAAGAGCGGGCGCACACATTTACAGGACGCGGTGCCCATCGCCTTTTCCCAGGAGATCAGCGGCTGGCGCGCATCCCTGGAGCGGGACTGCGAGATGCTCCGTCTCGCCCTGAAGCCGCTGTACGAGCTGGCCCTCGGCGGCACGGCGGTCGGAACCGGACTGAACGCCCCGGCAGGCTTTGCGGAACGGGCTGCTGCTGAAATTGCTGCATTGACCGGAAAGCCCTTTGTGACCGCGCAAAACAAGTTCCACGCGCTCACCTCCCGGGACGAGCTGGTCTTTGCCCACGGCGCGGTCAGAGCGCTGGCGTGCGATATGATGAAGATCGCAAACGATGTGCGCTGGCTTGCCTCCGGTCCCCGCTGCGGGCTGGGGGAGATCACCATCCCCGCAAATGAGCCCGGCAGCTCTATCATGCCCGGTAAGGTCAATCCCACCCAGTGCGAACAGGTCACCATGGTGGCGGTGCAGGTCATGGGCAACGACAATGCCGTCGGTTTTGCTGCCTCTCAGGGCAACTTTGAACTGAACGTTTTCCTGCCGGTCATCGCCTATAACTTCCTGCAGTCGACGCGGTTGCTCAGTGAGTCCATCCGCGCCTTCAACGTAAACTGTGCCGTCGGCATCCGGGCGGACCGGGAGAAGATGCGGCAAAACCTGTACAACTCCCTCATGCTGGTCACGGCTTTGAATCCCTATATCGGCTATGAAAATGCAGCCAAAACCGCGAAGCTTGCCTTCAACGAAAACATCAGCCTGAAGGAAGCCTGCGTGAAGCTGGGCTTTCTGACACCGGAACGCTTCGACGAAGTCTTTCACCCCGAGCAGATGATATAAAGGAGATAGAACATGGATTACGCGAAAGAATCCCTGCGCCTGCACTACGAGTGGAAGGGCAAGCTGGAAATGGTCAACCGCGCCGCGGTGGATTCAGCCGAGGCTCTGAGCCTTGCCTACACCCCCGGCGTTGCCGCGCCATGCCTGGAGATCCAGAAGGACGCGGACAAGAGCTATGAGCTCACGCGCCGCTGGAACACCGTCGCGGTCGTCACCGACGGCACCGCTGTCCTCGGCCTCGGCGATATCGGCCCCGAGGCGGGCATGCCCGTTATGGAGGGCAAATGTGTCCTTTTCAAGGCCTTCGGCGATGTGGACGCAATCCCGCTTTGCGTGCGAAGCCACGACGTGGACGAGATCGTCAACACCGTGCGTTTGCTTGCGGGCAGCTTCGGCGGCGTCAATCTGGAGGACATCTCCGCGCCCCGCTGCTTCGAGATCGAGCGCAGACTCAAGGAGTGCTGCGACATCCCCATCTTCCATGACGATCAGCACGGCACCGCCGTCATCACCCTGGCAGGCCTGACCAATGCCCTCAAATTCGTGGGCAAGAAGCTGCCTGAGGTCCGCATCGTCATAAACGGCGCGGGTGCTGCCGCCACCGCCATCACGAAGCTTCTTATCAAGGCGGGTGCTGTCGACGTGACTCTCTGTGACCGCAGCGGCGCCATCTGGAACGGCCGCACCGACCACATGAATCCCGCCAAGCAGGAGATCGCCGAGCTCACCAACCCGAAGCTCCGCAAGGGCAGCCTTGCGGAAGTGATCCGGGACGCGGATGTGTTCATCGGCGTTTCAGCCCCCGGCGCGGTGTCCACCGAGATGGTCAGGACCATGAACCGCGATGCCATCATCTTTGCCTGCGCAAACCCCACCCCCGAGATCTTCCCCGAGGACGCCAGGGCCGGCGGCGCGGCGGTGGTTTCCACCGGGCGCTCGGACTATCCCAACCAGGTCAACAACGTACTCTGCTTCCCCGGCATCTTCCGCGGCACGCTGGACGTGCGCGCAAGCGACATCAACGATGCCATGAAGCTTGCGGCTGCCAAGGCCATTGCCGGACTCGTGAGCGATGAGGAGCTCAGCGCCGATTATATCCTGCCCAAAGCCTTTGACCCGCGCGTAAAGGACGCGGTCGCAAAGGCGACCGCCGAGGCAGCCCGTGCCTCCGGCGTGGCAAGAATATGAGATAATTCATGTGAATACTGACCGCGGAGACCGTTTCATTTGTGGTCTCCGCGGTTTTTATACTATACCCTGATAAAAAGCGCAATTAGGTTTCCGAGCAGAATTTGTGTCAGAGAAGACGCCTTCCGCAGGGCATAAAGGAGATATATGGTCAAGGAAGGCAACGCAGTAGGGCCATGGCTGCCATGTTCGCCCGGGCGTTTGCGGAGGTACCGGAGAAGAAAATGTCGTTGCTGCCGCCCATGAGCAGGAAGCGCCGCTCATCTGCCCGTCCGGGAAGCTGCCGCAACAGTTCACGCAGGCGGGCAAGCATCCCGCCGGTCGTATCCCCACAGACGCCGTAATTGTGCAGTTTCCAGCCGGTCTCCTCTTCGGCAAGCGTTGTCCAGCGCTGTGCGCGGCGCACGCCGTAGCCGAAAGTCAGACTGTCGCCTATACAGATCAGATCCAAGTCACCCACTCCTTTTCTCAAACCTGATATTATCTGTATCCTGATGATGCTATTATAATGATCATCGCATGGCTAAATCAATCGGAAATTCGATTGATTTAGCCGCCAAACGACAAGTTTGGCAAAGAATGATTTATAAAATCATTCGCGCGATGCTCATTGCAATGAATATATGGCGCTGCAGCTCTGCTGCCGCGCGGAGCAGCAAAGCTGCTCGGCGGACCGCCTTACGGCGTTTCGCCATCATATAGTCATTATAGCGGACCGCCGCGGATAGTTCAAGATGTGATAATACACCGCTGTCCGCACATATACATTACCCAGAGAACGTGCGGCGGTTTCACGCCGCGCAGGGGAGTGGTGTGAGTGCGAGAAAGCTTAGAGGAACGGGCCTGCGACCTGGCCGTGTATATCATCGAAAATCAAACGACCGTCCGCGCCGCCGCGAAGAAGTTCGGCGTATCGAAGTCCACCGTACATATGGACAAGACAATTTAGAACGGTTCATGTGGCTGGTATCATAAGAGAAAAACATGATATAGTGGTGAACGCAAGATGGCAGGAGCCGCGGCTCCTGCCATCGCTATTATCAGATACACACTTGACAAGACACTAACCGTATTGGAAAGAAAAAATGCATACGGGCAATGATCAGGAGGGGGTGAGCAGTGTTCTTTTTCCTGAATATAAAGAGGTATCCGTGGGGGAGACAGGACGGACATGGAGCGATGCGTCCAGCGGGGGGAGCTTCCCTTCTCCGCAGGTAAGCACAGTCAAGCGCAGTTTTCCTCCATATATTTCCGCGCGGTAATCCGCCACAAAGGGCAGCGAAAAGAGCATTTCGTCAAGCACCGCAAGCCGAGCGCTGCCTTTTCTCGTGACCGTGTCGAGGCACAGAACCTCGCTCCCACAGGGGCAGGTTCCCGGCAGGATGCGGGTATAGTCTCCGGTACGGTAGCGGATGAGCGGCATGGCCTCCATCCCGATCGTGGTGATGACAAGTTCACCGGTTTCACCCGGCGACAAAGGTTGGCCCGCATCATCTATGATTTCGGCAATGACATGGTTTTCCCGCAGGTGCATCCCCGCATGGGCCGGGCAGCAGATCGCCCCGCCCAGCGCCATTTCCCGAGAACCGTAGTGAGGGAAGAGGCGGCTTCCGAGCAGTGCTTCACACTCCCGTATTACAGCAGGCGGGCAGGTGTCCCCGCTCACGAGCGCCCGCTGCAAAGTGCCGCGTCCGCCAACACGCAGGATACTCAAAAGCTGCACCGGCATGCCTACAAAAGTGTCTGGATGTTCGCGCTCCATGACGGCGGCATACTGGACGTATGAAAGGCTCGCCCCGAGTTTTAAGGGCTTCGCGCCGAGGCGTGTTATCGCCTCCGCAATCAGCTCACCCAGGCCGTTCGGGCCGGAAAAGGGAAAGCAGATCATGGTTACGCTGCCGGGAAAAATCAGCTCACCCAGGCCCGCCATGAAGAGCTCCACCGTGCCCTCAAGGTCACCCTCGGTGTAGAACACGCGCTTGGCTTTTCCCGTGGTGCCGGAGGTCGAATCGGACAGAATGCGCTGTATCTCCGCCTGTGAGCACAGCAGCAGACCGGAGGCGTTTTGCGCAAGGTCTTCCACTGTTGTGAAGGGCAGCGTTTGCAGCTCATCCAGGCTGTCCAGATGTTCCGGCAGATCTTTATAAAAACCGCCGCGCACTTTTTCGCGCCTCAATACCGCGTTGAGCTTATCAAGCTGCAGCGCGTCAAGGCTCTCCCGCGTAACTGACGGGAGAGCCTCTGCTTTCATAATGTATGTATCGATTCTGCTTCTCAACACTGGTCAGATCAGCCCCTTCTCGCTCAAAATCTCCATGCACTTTTCGTAGGTCGCGGCGATGATCTGCGGGCAGAATTCCACACGGTTTGCAGGGTTGCCCTTCGTAATGTCCCGGCAGTCGATGCCGCCGTAGTCCGCGGTCATCTCGTCCGAAAACCACGCGGTAAACTCGCTCAGGGCGCTTTTGTGCTCAGGGTGGTCCATGCCGGTGTCATCACCTTTTCCGGTGAAGTAGGAAATCAGACACGCCCCGCCGGTCATGCATCCGCAGCAGCCCTGCGAAAAGCCCACGCCGCCGTTGAGGCCGCCCATAGCCTTCACAAGGCCGGGGTCCTCCTCACCAACTGTCTCCAGCATCAGGATCGCCAGGATCTGGCCGCAGAAATACCCATAGCGGCTCAACTCCAAAACACGGTCAAATAGATCCATTGTCACACCTTCCTCGAAATCATCAGCCAATATCCGCACTTGCCGCGCGGGATCTCACAGCCGCAGTCCTCTTCGCGCCAAAGCGCCTCAAGATAGTATTCCTGCCATGTGCCCGTCATGTCCTCAAGCTGTAAAAGCTCAAATCCTGCGGCTTCCGCAACAGATGCAGGCGCTTCAAAGAACACATCGGACAGCATGAGCGTTCCGCCCGGCTTCAAAACCCTGTACGCCTCCCGAAGCGCACCAGACACATTGCCGGAGACAAAAAACGCGCACTGGCTCAGCACCGCGTCAAAGTGCCCGTCGGGGTACGGCAGGCGCAGAAAGTCACCCTGCATCACCTCGTCGCTCCGCGGTTCGAGGTCGATCCCGTGCGCGTCATAGCCCAATGCCTGCATCAGCCGCATAGCTTCGCCGCTGCCTGCACCCATGTCGAGGATGCCTGCGCCCTTCGGCAAATCGGCAAGCTCCAGCATATGGCGGGTGTGCGCCTCGCCGCCCGGATGAGCGTTCATTTGTCCTCCAGCGCCCGTTCCACCGAGGCCACCTTGCCCAGGGCCAGCTCCTCCGGCACATAGACAAAGCCGCACACAGGGCAGACCGGCAGCTCCACGGGAAAGCCGTTATCGAGATACATGAACTTGGCCTTGCCTTTGATGAGCGGGACGCCGCACTTCATACACTTGAGTTTTCCTTCCGGGTCGATGGTATAGTAATTTTTCTCAGCCATAGTTAACCTCTAAATAAAAGTGAAAAGTGGAGAGTGAAAAGTGAAGTGAAGGAGTCGCTTCGCGACGATAAAAACAGCTCGCCGCAAATCGTATATCTTCACTTTCCACTTTTCAATTTTCACTTTCTTCTCATCCTTCCCGTTTCACAACCTGCATTCTGTGGCTCCAGGCCCGATGCACAAGATAGCTTTCATCGCCTTCCCGGCTGAACTTCACCCAGAAGGTGGCGTTGCCGATCCTGCGGCAGGCGATATACAGCCCGCTCTCCTCGTCGAAGATACAGGCCCCGGTCTTGCGCACCTCGTCCATCACGGCGATCACGTCGTCGGTAAGGATCATACGCTCATCCATCATGCGCCTCGCTTCCTCGGTATAGCGCAGATCATAATCCAGCTTCATTTCCTTCGTCTCCTCCTGCCAGAGCTCCCACCTGAGCTCCTTTTTGAGCGTCAGGCGGTTATAGCGCTTTTCACTGATATCCGGCGGCGCGCCCGCGTCGGTGCCGTAAATGAGCTCCAGAATGTGCTTTGACTCCCGCCCCTCTCTCGCGAAGCGGTCCCGGCAGGCCATGCAGTAGGAGATGTACGGCGCGTCCGAACGCTCGAGACATTTGTCTGTGAGCTCCTTTGCCACCTCGCGGTTTGCGTAAGCGGAGAGACCGCCGTAGCCGCAGCAGGGGGAACG
>Ga0247611_10005599_pt1 | contig 16520 bp, 8 predicted proteins | sample 177DNAGHGhighgp2_FD_192422 | JGI IMG/M metagenome (GOLD analysis project Ga0247611, IMG submission 192422) | Sheep rumen microbial communities from Palmerston North, Manawatu-Wanganui, New Zealand - 1770 DNA GHGhigh gp2 | ecosystem: Host-associated > Mammals > Digestive system > Stomach > Rumen ... | reverse complement strand
TAGGATAAGCCGGATGCCGCATGGTTTTTTCTCAACCGTTGCGGGAACCCCGGTGGTTGTAATCTTCTACGACCCCAAAGATCCTTCTGTAACAAACAAACACCGGAAACGCTACAGAATAACCTCGGGAAAGGGGATCAAATGGAGCACCATAATAAAAGAATATCAATCTGCAAAAGCAGAGTATGACATGCTGGTGAAAGAGTGGCACTCAAGATATACGCAGCCTCCCCGCGAAATAAAGTTCCCATTGAAGAAAAGAAGAAAGGACAAAATATCCCGCAGCATCTTCCAAAACGCCGAACCCAACCAGAACAGCAAACCGAACAAACATCCGATCGTGTATAAGGGACAGATATTCAGATCAAAGAACGAGATCGTCGGATGTCAAGTTCTGGAGAAGTTCGGATATGAATACAAGACAGAAATACTGATCACGGATGACGACTGGGTAGAACTGTATCCTGATCTGACTTTCTATGTACCTGAACTGGATAAAGTCTTTGTGAAAGAAATCGATGGAGCAATGGACAATATATTTTATGACGGACACTCGGTTTCCAATCTGATGCTTGGCTTTGTTGAGGGGAAAGACCTCATCACAGTCAGAATTGCGGACAGGCATAAGGTTGATGCGGAAATGATTGAGAATTTGATCAGGGCGGCTATTGAATCATCAATAGATGATATAATCATATAAAAGGAGGGGCACCATGAAGAAGCAAGTCTATAATCCTTTTCTCCCGCTCAATGAGTATATTCCCGACGGCGAACCGCACGTATTCGGTGACAGAGTCTATCTTTACGGATCACATGATAAAGAAGGCGGATATACTTTCTGCATGCGCGATTACGTTGTATATTCCGCTCCTGTGGACGATCTGTCCGACTGGAGATATGAAGGCGTCAGTTATAAGGCATCACAGGATCCCGATTACCCCAACCCTCAGTATATGTACGCTCCTGATTGCGTACAGGGTAACGACGGTAAGTATTATCTGTTCTACTGCATGGGGGGCGATTACGGATACGACGGATACAGCGGAACGATAAAAGTTGCCGTCTCCGATATGCCCCAGGGTCCTTTCGATTATTACGGACAGGTTCAGTATAAAGACGGAACTCCAATGAGGAGATATGTGTGCTTCGATCCTGCAGTAATGAACGATGACGGAATAATCAGAGTCTATTACGGCACTCAGTACGGCGATGAGGAGGAATTCGGACTCACGGATGAAGTCATTGAGAAGGAATGCGGTATGTTCGGCAGAACTCCTGAAGAGATAAGATCATACCCTGACAGCATCAATGGTGCCATAATGCTGACACTGGAAGATGATATGCTGACGGTAAAGGATGAACCCTATCACATTATCCCCTACAAGGTTAAAGGTACGAGTTTTGAAGAGCATCCATTCTTCGAAGGATCATCAATACGCAAATTCAATGACATATATTATTTTATTTATTCTTCATGGCAGAACCACGAACTGTGCTATGCCACGAGCAGATTCCCCGACAGGGATTTTGTCTTCGGAGGAACGGTAGTATCCAACGGTGACGTCGGTTACAAGGGACGCCTCCAGGCAAACAAGATGAACATGACGGGAACGACTCACGGAAGCATACTCAACATCAAAGATGATTATTATATCTTCTTCCACCGCCTGACACATAAGTCTGATTACAGCCGCCAGGCATGCGCCGAGAAGATAACCATAAAAGAAGACGGATCCATAGATCAGGTGGAGATCACATCCGCAGGACTTAACGGGGGGCCTCTGGAAGGCATCGGAGAATATCCTGCCGTTATCTGCTGCAATCTCACAAACGGCATGATGCCTCACGGATCCAACACCGTTTACAAAGCTCCTTTCCCAAATGTCACGAATAAAGACGGAGAACTCTTTATCGGCGAGATCGACGAAGGAACACTCATCGGATATAAATATTTTGATCTTAAGAGCGTATCAGAAATAGGCATCACAGCGCGCGTCGAGAATGACAGCAACATAGCCGTATTCGATGTTCCCGTCAGGATAGACGAACGTGCGGAAGAAGATAATAAACGTCTTATGAACCGGAAAGTCGAATGTGCAAAGACTTCTTATGTCGACATCTGCCTGTCAGAGGACGGCAGTCCTGTTGGCAGGATCGATATCGGCAGCGGGACGGAATGGACCCGTTATTCTGCATTCGTAAATATCAGAGACGGTGTCTATCCGCTCTTCTTCAGATATCATGGTCCGGTTAAGATCCAGATAAAGGATTTCTTCCTCAACAGCCTGGAGGAACTGGGATAACCTTATCAGTTATCCTGCACAGCTGACCACCCCACATCATGCCAGCACTCACCTGTACCGATCTGGTCTACAGATAAATAGTAAGGCATGGGCAGCGTACCGCCGCATTCAGCTTCTCCTGTCAGGACATCAGCTATGGCATGTCCGCCCTCTGTTCCGGGCAGATAGCACATGATGACCGAATCCCAGCCGTCGATATAATTGCTGACAATGACATTGCGTCCGCAAACGAGCAATGTGGTTGTGGGAATTCCTGCATTTCTTGCAAATTCTATCGCAGAAGCATTGCCTGACTGCGCAAGTTCTCCTGTGATAGACAGATCTTCCGTATCACCTGTCCACTCTGCATAAGGGATCTCGCCAAGGCAGAGAAGTATCATGTCACATGTTGAGATCTCATCCGGATCTGTAACAACAGTAAAGCCCTTCTCTCCTGCAACTTCCTGGAGCGAATCAAGGATAGTGCTTGCATTGGAGACCCACTCCATACCTTCTTCAGAATCGCTGAATCCTGTCCATGTGATCGTCCAGCCGCCGCAAAGGACTCCCGTATCATCAGCTGCAGGGCCGCATACAAATACACGTGAACCTGAAGGAATAGTCATGTTGGAGCCGATCTTAAGAGGAACAAATGACTCACATGCAAGCGTCCTTGCAACTTCTCTTCCATGCTCACTGTTCCAGTCATATGACGGATTGGTATTCTCGAGCATGGGATCTTCAAAAAGACCTGCATTTATCTTCACGCGGAGGATTCGCAGAACTGCATCATCGACTCTCTCCTGAGAGATGTCGCCGTTGCCTACAGCCTGAACGATTATGTCCCTGCACTCTTCAAAGTCATCAGGCTCCATCAGCATGTCAATTCCGGCATTGATCGCCAGACAGACATTCTCATAAAGAGAATCGCCTGAACAGTTATGAAGTGAATTGTAATCTGATACTATGAATCCCTCAAATCCGAATTCGTCCTTGAGCATCATGATATACTGTCCGTTCTCATGCATCTTGACTCCGTTGAGCGATGCGTGAGAGATCATAATTGTCTGTGCTCCTGCCTCGATCATTCTCCTGTATACACCGAGGAGTTCATTGATCCTTGCCTCATCAGTGATCTGTGAATCACCGCGGTCAATAAGACGTGATGTTCCGTCTGACACTTCGCCCGTTCCGAACACTACACTTCCCTCCGCAAAGAAATGCTTGGGACATGAGATGACTCCTTCATCGAGCTGTCCGCGGATATATGCTTCCGCCAAAGGAGCCAGACGTTCGATATCAGATGAAATCGATTCGTATGTCCTGCCCCATCTGGGATCCTGGGAATCTGTTACGACAGGACCAAAGTTCCATATCATTCCCGTCCTCTTCATATCGCTTCCGACAAGTCTGCCGTATTCATATGTAAGTTCGGGATCATTGGCCGCACCGATATTAATGTTGTGCGGATACAAGATCGCATTGCCGGCCGTATTCACGCCATGAACTGAATCCTGACCATACACGAAAGGAATGCCTGCATCAGATGCCAAAGCAGCCATCTGATAATTCCTCACCCTGTTCATCCAGTTATCGGCAGCAACTGCAGGGTGTTCGTCCTGCGTGGAGAAGAGCGAAGCATAGCAATCCGCTTCCATCGCATTAACACTCAAAGACCTCAACTGTCCCTGTACCATCTGGGATGCCTTCTGCTCGAGCGAGAGAGATGCGAGAACCTCTTCGGCTGTCTCATTGCCGGTCCAGCGGGGCTCAGTCTCCACGGGTTCAGTAGCTGCGGATGTCTCAGGCATCGTCAGGTTGGAGTCCTCTGTTGTGTCAGTCGGTTCATATCCTGATCCGCTGCAGCCCGGAAGGAGCGCTGCTGCCATTGCAAGTATAAGTACAGTTGATAATATCTTTTTCATAAAAAACACCCTCTCAAGAGATTTTTAAACATCGTATCTAAAAGAACAGCGGCTCACTTGCCTGGTGGGACAAAAGGAACCGCTTAAATGGTGATCACAAAAGATGTAATCTTCATCGATCAATTTCATTATAACATACCCTGTGTCCATTGTATGGTACATTTAGCCGATTTCCTGACATTTTTTGAATGAAGTTGTGTGAAACCTTACCACACAACAGGCAGGACAATTAATCGTCGCCGCCCTTGCGCCTGCCCTTGTTGAGCCTCTTATGGATATTGTCGATATCTTCCGTCGTTCCGCCGCCGTCATCATCCGGATCCTTGAATTTGCCTTTCTCGACAAGGCGCAGGAAGGCATCGACGACATCCGGAGTCAGCTGGGTTCCTGATACATCCCTGATGATCGATACAGCCTTATCGAAATTCATTCTCTTACGGTAAGGACGGTCGGAATACATCGCATCGAAAGTATCGGCCACCGCGATTATCTGAGCGACCCTTGAGATCTGATCGCCTTTAAGACCTCTCGGATATCCCTTTCCGTCAGGTCTCTCATGATGCTGGCCTGCACCGATGGCGATATCCTCCATGATCTTAATATCCTTCAGAACGTTGTAGCCGAGAGCGGCATGTGCCTTGATCTGGGCAAATTCGCTGTCATTAAGCTTTCCGTTCTTGTTCAGCACATCACTGTCCACACCGATCTTGCCGATATCGTGGAGAAGTGCAACATGGTAATAATCCTCTACGGTAGTATCGTCATATCCCAGTTCACGGGCAAGCATCCTGGTGTATTCTGCAACTCTCTTGGAGTGACCGTTTGTATACCGGTCCTTCATATCGATCGTTTTCGCGAAAGCCTCCGCAATCTGACCTACGAGGATCCTGTTCTTCCTTGCATCGGCTTCGAGAACTTCGGTACGTTCCTTCATCTTCTCACCGATGACATACCACAATATGAAAGCGATAAATCCGAGGACTAACAGATAGAACCAGACATTCTCATAGAATGCTTTCTCTTTGACGATCTTTACAGTGATCTCATTGGTTCCACGCCCCATAGCATCGCTGATCTTGATTACGAACTTATAGACGCCTCCGTGAAGGTTCGTGTAGTCTATGGGACCGAGATCGGTGCGCCTTACCGTCTTCTCCTCTGAATCAAATCCGTCAAGATAGTAAGTTACCTGAGGATTAATCAGGGAATATGTAAATACATAACTGTGTACCGTAATCTTCTTTGTGTCGAACGGGATGTGGAATGTTCCTTCCTCATCCGGATAGATCCTTGTTCCGTCGGCATCCACATAGGGAACTGCCGCCTTGAGGTCCGCAACATTGTCGAAAGGTGTCTCAATATTCACTTTCGCGACACCCGTTGTTCCTGCGATATAGAGATCCCCCTCTTCTGTCAGGTAACTGTATGAGTTTGCAGTAGTAATGCACGGCAGTCCGTTTGCTATTCCATAGAAGACAGGAACCACGCCTTCATTTGCGATGAGATCATCGCCAGCGCATACATATATGCCGTTGCTGCTCAATATCCACATGTCTCCAAGACTGTTCTCATACAGGTCGAAGTTGTTCGAGTACGGGAATTCATTAATGGTCGTGATGTTATATTCATCATCCATGTAAGCAATGGAATTGCTCGTTACTATCCAGTAGATATTTCTTGTAAGATCACGCTTGATCCTCATGATAACTTCAGATCTCAATCCGTCATCGAGACTTAAATGTCTTGCTCCGGCATCATTTATGATATACATTCCGTCGCCGTCGGTACCTGCTATCATATCGCCGTTATCGGCCTCTACAGCAGTCAGTATCTCGGTATTGCCGATTCCCGAAGACTCGTCATATACCTTTGTTATCCTGTCATTCTCAATGATCGCGATACCGCCGGTGCAGACCGCCATAACGGTTCCGTCATTCCTCTCGCACACAGTCCTTACACGCGAAGAAGGAAGACCGTCTTCAGTAGTGAATGTCACTATGTTGCCGTGATCGAACTTGACAAGGGAATTGCCGCTGTATGTTGATATCCACAATCTGTCAGAACTGTCTTTGACGATCGATCTTATCTTGCAGCCTGCCATATAATCGATCAGGTCATCAGTGCTGACGGGAACTCCTGATGCGGTCCTTGCAGTCTTAACAGGGATCTTTGTAACCACACCGTATGAATCCAGCACGATTATTCCGTCATTCTTGGTGCCGACAATGATCTTATTCTCATAGCAGCACGTTGCCTGAACAACAGCCGGATCCAGACCGTATCTCTTGAAGATATCACAGAACTGGTTGGGAACTATCTTCATCACACCCTGCTTGGATGAGACAAACCAGAGATTGCCCTGATAGTCTCTCATGGACCTCTCTATGGAACTGTTAAGAGGAACATCCTGCAAGACGACAACTTCACCGTCGACTATCATTCCGATGCCGTTATCCGTGCATACCCAGATGACACCGTCACCCTTCTCAACAGAATTGATATATTCAAGAGGTGCAATATTAACGATCTTCGGATCCTTCATCTTGTTGTCAAGTCTTCCATACCACAACTGCGAATGAGCGGTGCCGATATAAACATATCCGGGATTGTCAACGTCAGGACAGATAGAATGCATGTCTCTGATGCCGAGATCGAGCGCGGTGTAAAAACCTGTAAGTGCTTTATTTTGTATCGTGAAAACTTCACCCTCAACCGTGACTCCGTAAATGACATCATCACTTCCGATACCGATACCTCTTATATATTTGTCTTCGATAAGAGGTTCTTCAATAACATGAAGAGTCATGCCAGGATCTACATATACAATGCCGTTAGTAGTCGCTGCATAGATATTGCCTTCCGCGTCCTGCGTGATGGATCTGATGGACAGAGACTTAAGTCCGTCGTTCTTGTTGAACATCCTGATGTCTCCGCCATCTATAACGGCAATTCCGCTGTCATTTGTACCGACCCACAGACGGTTATCCCTGTCTACAAAAAGACTTACTACATTTGCTATACCCGTATTGGGATCTATCCTCTCGAAAGCATTGCCGTCGTATCTTATAAGACCGCTGTAACTGCCGATCCAGATAAAACCTTCTTCTGTCTCGGCTATTGCATTTGCTTCGGATGTGGGAAGACCGGTTGTATTATCGTAAAGGAATTCGGTGTAGCCGTCTCCCTTGCCGCTCAGATCGACCGCCATCTCGCGTTCTTCATCCTGAGCCAAAAGAGACGAATGAAGAGAAGTCAATACCATTATCAAGGCAAAGACAGATATAACGATCTTATTCGATACCAACTTCCCAAACTTATTCATAAACACTGAAGTATTATAACATTTAACATACTAAAGCACAAAAAGGTGTTGACAATTCGGGCGTTGAAGTTTATTTTACTACCATAAACAAAAAGCTGTGACGAAGAAGGTCCGGCATTCAGGTGATCACAGAGAGTCAACACAAGCTGAGAGTTGATATTACCGGATACCAAGTGACTATCGCTTCCGAGCTGGCACACCGAATAGAGTAACATCTGAGTAGACTGTGCCCGATGGCCGCCGCGTTAAGGCAAGAGGTTTGTTAGAACCTATTAAGTGGTGAAGAATATCTTCGCAAATTGAGTGGTACCGCGGATCATCCGTCTCAATATCCCAAAGTGGGAATTGAGGCGTTTTTTTATTCTCGGACAACTCCTCTCCTGCTAAACACTTAAGAGGTTACAAAGAAAGGAGAATTGAATGGCAAACACAAACACACAGGCAGTAGGTCTCGAACAGAAAATCAACGAGATCGCAGACAGAATCAAAGGCGTACGTTTGGACCTCGGATTGTCCACCGCTGAGATGGCGGAAAAAGTTGAGGTATCAGAGGCACAATACATCCGTTATGAGGAAGGTGTTGATGACTTCAGCTTTACATTCGTTTACAAGGTTGCAAATCTTGCAGGCGTAGGCATCAACGATCTCCTCGAAGGATCATCCGCTTCCCTTACCGAGTATGAGGTTACACGTAAGGGCGAAGGCAAGCCGATCGCAAGAAGAGCAGGCTTTGAATACCTGAGACTTTGCAACAATTTCAAGAATAAACTGTGCGAACCTTTCAGAGTCATAATCCCTTATTCTGAAGAAGCACTTAATCCTCCTTACGAGCTAGTTAGCCACGAGGGTCAGGAACTTAATATCGTCGTCAGAGGAACACTCAAAGTTCAAGTCGGTGACCATGCGGAGATCTTATATCCCGGCGACTCGATCATCTTCAACAGCACACAGCCTCATAACGAATATGCATTGGGCGGTGAAGACTGCGAGTTCTTTGCGATCATCCTCAATCCCGAGTACGGTACCGGCAAGGAAGTTCCTTTCACAACAGAGTATGTAACAAATGCTAAGACCAACACAGATCTTGCATGTCTCAACAAGCCCATCTACAAGAAGTATGTCGTTGATGAACTCGACGAGAACGGTCTTCTCAAGAACGTTGAATTCACAAGAGAGTGCGACAACTTCAATTTCGCATTTGATCTTGTTGACGGCATCGCTGATAAGGACCCCGACAAGACAGCAATGATGTGGGTCGCAAAAGACGGCGTGACAGACCACAGATATACTTTCGCCGAGATGAAGAAGTATTCCAACATGACGGCAAACTATTTCGAGAGCCTCGGCATCGGCAAGGGCGACAGAGTCATGCTCGTATTGAAGAGACATTACCAGTTCTGGTTCTCAATGCTCGCTCTCCACAAGATCGGCGCCATTGCTATCCCTGCAACGAACCTTCTCAAGGAACACGACTTCGGTTACAGGTTCACTGCTGCCGGCGTTAAGGCCATCGTCTGCACAGGCGACGGCGATGTTGCCGAGGAAGCATCAGCAGCGATCAAGGGATGCGGCATGGACATCATCAAGGTCATGGTCAATGACTGCCGTGATGACTGGCATGATTTCAACAGCGAATTCGAGTCATGCAGCGACGTATATAACAGAAAGCCTGATACACCCTGCGGCAACGATCCGATGGTAATGTTCTTCACATCAGGAACAACAGGCTATCCGAAGATAGCATGCCACTCATATAAGTATGCTCTGGGTCATTATGTAACAGCAAAATTCTGGCACAACGTTGACCCTAACGGACTGCATTTCACAATCTCCGATACAGGCTGGGGCAAGGCTCTCTGGGGTAAGCTCTACGGTCAGTGGCTCTGCGAAGCTCCGACATTCACTTTCGACTTCGACAAGTTCCACGCAAACGAGATCCTTCCCATGTTCGCGAAATACAATATCACGACATTCTGCGCGCCTCCGACAATGTACCGTTTCCTCGTAAAGGAAGACCTGTCCAAATATGACCTCTCTTCCCTGAAATATGCGACGGTCGCTGGTGAGGCATTGAACCCTGAAGTATTCAACCAGTTCATGAAAGCAACGGGCATCCGTCTCATGGAAGGATTCGGTCAGACAGAGACAACACTTGCCATCGCAAACCTTGTAGGATCATCCATCCGTCTCGGTTCAATGGGCAAGCCCAATCCTTACTACGACATCCACATCCTCGACGAGGACGGCAAGGAATGCAAGCCCGGTGTCACAGGCGAGATCTGCGTAAGAACCGCAGACAAGATCCCTGCAGGACTCTATCTCGGTTATTACCGTGATCAGGCAAAGACAGAGGAAGCATGGCACGACGATTACTACCATACAGGCGATACAGCTTGGATGGATGAGGAAGGCTACATCTGGTATGTCGGACGTGTTGACGACGTCATCAAGAGTTCAGGATACCGTATCGGACCTTTCGAGATCGAGAGTGTCATCATGGAGCTCCCTTACGTTCTCGAGTGTGCTGTTACTGCCACCCCCGACCCTGAAGGCGTAAGAGGCCAGGTCGTTAAGGCAACCATCTCTCTCGTTCCCGGCAAGGCTACACCTTCCGATGAACTCAAGAAAGAAGTACAGCAGTACGTTAAGCAGAAGACAGCTCCTTACAAGTACCCGAGAGTCGTTGAATTCGTCGATGAACTTCCTAAGACGATCAGCGGCAAGATCAGGAGAAATGTAATCAGAGAAAGCTGATTTAATAACAGTTACTGATAATGGGAAAGGTGCTGTCCGGTTGAAGATAGCACCTTTTATTTTGTTTTGTTGATGTGGTGTGAGGGGATTTGTTGGCGATTTGTTGGCGATTCTCGATAAGTGTCTATCCTGAGCATTCAAGTCAGAGCACAATCGAGAATACAGGCTCCAAATGGCGGCTGATTCTCGATAAGTGTCTATCCTGAGCACTCTAGTCAGAGCACAATCGAGAATATCGGCTGTAAATGGCACTTGATTCTATAAAATGCTCTGACTCAGTTACCAGGATAGACACTTTTACAGAATCCCCAAAACACCACAAACACCCGCTTCCGCACAAACACAGTTCTGTCCAACTAAAATGAGCTGCCCGTATGAGCAGCCCATTTGCTAATTCATATATAAACCACATCACCCCAGAAGGTCCTCAACGATCGCAGCCCAGTCCTCATACTCATGCGCACCTACTGTCATCCTGTCACCGTTCCGCGTCGTAAGGACACGTCCGTTCTCATCGACAAAGATCGTCGTGGGAACATATCCTGTCTGGAACATATCAAAATCACTTGAATACTGCCATATCTCGTACTGGATATTATTCTGGCTCAAAATGTCATCCACATCATCTTCCATCGTAAAATCGGAATAAACTCCGATTACATAAAATCCCTGATCCTTATATGTCTCATAGAGATGCTCGATGCCACTCATCTCACCTACACACGGACCGCACCAGGGCTCCCAGAAATTGATCATCGTAAGCTTATGGTCAGCAAGTTCTCTCTGAGTGTGATAATTACCATCCCTGTCCTTTACACGGAAATGAAATTCGGGGTGAAAATCATCATCATCATCTTCTTCCTCTTCGATGTCTGTTCTGTCGTCATCGTCATTCTTCTTATTGCCTGCACCGCCGCTGATGCTGCACGATGCCATTGACAGCATCAGTGATGCACATACGATAGCTGATAATATTCTTTTCATTCTTATCCTCCAAAAAGATCTTTTATATGCGGATAGAGTTTCTTATAAAACCCGTAACCTTCATCATATCTTGCTGCGGCCGCAGGATCCGGATTGATATATGAACCATATTCAACGATCTTCTCCGAAGCAGTTATGACATCCTCATATCTGCCGTCTGCGACTGCCGCCAGGATCGCACCACCAAGTGCGGGACCTTCATCATTCTTCAAAGTCTTAACTCTTATATTCAGCACATCTGCCATTATCTTCCGCCACACGGGGCTTTTGGCGCCGCCGCCGCAGATGCATGTCTCTGTTATATCTATTCCCAGCGCCCGGGCAATCTCCAGGCAGTCTCTCATTCCATATGCAACGCCTTCAAGGACAGCCTGTGTCATCTGTACTCTTGTCGTATCCATGCTCATGCCGATAAACATGGACCGCACTTTGGCGTCATTATGAGGCGATCTCTCACCCATCAGATATGGAAGGAAGAACACTCTGTTATTACCAAAGTCCGTCATATCTTCCTGGACGGCAGCAAAATCCTTATCATCAAGGATCTCTTCCATCCACCACTTATTGCACGATGCAGCCGACAGCATGCATCCCATGATATGATATCCACCGTCCGCATGCGCGAAAGAATGGAGCGCATGATTATCAAGATCGGGAAAATCTTTTGCGGTTATGAATATGGTTCCAGAAGTCCCAAGTGATATATTGCATTTCCCGCTGCCAACAGTGCCTGTTCCAATTGCCGCTGCGGCATTGTCACCTGCACCTGCGGCAACTTTGATCACACCTGTCTGACCAAGGGAAGCCATGACATCTTCCTTCACAGTTCCGACTGCATCCCAACTCTCGTGAAGAGCCGGCAGCATATCTTCACTGATGTGGCAAATATCCAGCATCTCATCTGACCACTTTTTGTTCTCAACATCCATCAGGAGCATTCCTGATGCATCTGAATAATCGCTTGTAAACTCTCCCGTAAACCTGTATACGAGATAGTCCTTCGGGAGCATTATCTTCTTTATCCGTCTGAAGTTATCGGGCTCGTTATTGTATACCCAAAGTATCTTCGGAGCGGTAAATCCCGCGAAAGCAATATTGCCCGTTAAATGTGCAAGTTTCTCTTCTCCGATCACGTTGTTGAGATAATCAGTCTCAGCAACAGTCCTTCCGTCATTCCATAATATCGCCGGTCTAATGACCCCGTCATCCTCATCGAGAATGACGAGGCCGTGCATCTGACCTGCGATTCCGATTCCTCTTACGGAAGAAGGATCTATATCCTTGGTAAGATCTCTGATACCTGCGACAGTCTCCTCATACCAGGCAAGAGGATCCTGCTCGGACCACCCGGGCTTCGGGAAACTGATCGGGTACTCACGGGTGATCTTATTGATGATCTGCCCGTCACCTGTCATCAGCAGGAGCTTGACTCCGCTCGTTCCGAGATCTACGCCGATATACATATGCTTTATGCGAACGGATTCTCTGTCTTGTAGAGAACGCCCTTGGGCTGGTTGTAGTTGATCTCGTCAACATCAACACCGATCATCTTGAATACTTCATAGAGCATCTTGCCATGATGTCCGAAAGCAATAGCCGCATGATGAGGATAGTTCTTCTCAACGAGTACGTGTCTGTAGAATCTTCCCATCTCAGGAATAGCGAAGATGCCGATGCCGCCAAACGATCTTGTTCTGACAGGAAGAACCTCACCCTGTGCGATATATGCGCGGAGCTTTGTATCTGCAGTTGACTGAAGTCTGTATACTGTTGCCTCGCCCGGTGCGATATCGCCTTCAAGAGTACCGTTGGTAACTTCCTCAGGCAAAGTCCTTGCCATGATCTTCTGATATTTCATTTCGCAGAATGCGAGCTTTGTGGAAGCCGTATTGCCGCAGTGGAATCCCATGAATGTATCGGTGATCTTATAATCGTATCCGAACTTGCCCTTTATCTCATTGTTGTACATATCCTTAGGTACTGAGTTGTTGATGTCGAGGAGCGTTACGATGTCATTGGAAACAACGCTTCCGATGTATTCGCTGAGTGCGCCGTAGATATCAACTTCGCATGATACCGGGATGCCTCTCTTTGTGAGACGGCTGTTGACAAAGCAAGGAACAAATCCGAACTGTGTCTGGAATGCGGGCCAGCACTTGCCAGCGATCGCAACATATTTCCTGCTGCCCTTATGAGCTTCGATCCAGTCAAGAAGTGTAAGTTCATACTGGGCAAGCTTGGACAGTATCTCAGGCTTCTTGTTGCCTGCGCCGAGCTCGTTTGCCATATCTTCTACAACTGCGGGAATACGTGCATCACCCTCATGCTTATTGAAAGCTTCGAACAGATCAAGTTCAGAGTTCTCTTCGATCTCAACACCGATATTGTAGAGAGGCTTGATCGGAGCATTGCATGCGAGGAAGTCCTGAGGACGCGGGCCGAATCCGATGATCTTGAGATTCCTTATAGCACATACTGTCTTTGCGATCGTGTGGAAATCAGCGATCATGTCAGCACACTCGTCAGCATCTCCTACAGGATATTCGGGAATATATGCCTTGAGGTTGCGGAGCTTGAGATTGTAGCTTGCATTGAGCATGCCGCAGTAAGCATCTCCTCTGTCATCAAGGAGCTTGTCTCCTGCTTCCTCAGCTGCAGCGATTACCATTGCAGGACCGTCGAAATATTTAACAAGTAAAGTCTCAGGAGTCTCAGGTCCGAAGTTTCCGAGGTATACGACAAGAGCATCACATCCGGCTGCATTAACATCATCCAATGCCTTCTGCATATCGATCTCATTCTCAACGGTAACCTTGCTCTCATAAATGTCACCGTATCTGTCTTTGTAGCTTGCAACTACAGAAGCTCTTCTTCTCTCGGATAAGCTCATCGGGAAGCAGTCTCTGCTTACTGCAATGATACCCATCTTGATCTCAGGCATGTTTTCCGAAAATGTTTTTGCAATACTTGTCATTGTAAGTACCTCCTGTCGACTTTTAAAAATATATGCTTCTATTTTATTATTTGACAAGGCAAAAAAGCAAACAGCATTTAGGGAAATCTCGAATGAATTGGTGACAATAAGATAATCCGTCTCCATGACATGTAAAAAGAGGGAGAGAACCGAAGTTCTCTCCCTCTGGGATGGTTATTCGATTGTTGGACACTGGAGCCCATTGAGTTTGCATATAATTCTCTTTCTTCCTTTAATAAGTTTTGCGGCTGTACATATCATGATACTTATAAGCTATTCTTTCCAACACACCCGCAACGTTAACTAATCCTAATGAAATTGCATCATTAGACTGTGCTCTGAACTCATCATATTTAGGCATTTCTTTACTAAAAGGATCAATTAAAACAGCATAATCTGGAGCTAGGAAGAATCCTTCACGAACATCGTCATGATCATCTTCATCCAAAAACTGTGCTATATCACTATTAAGAAAGTCTATTCTGTTTTTCTCATATTCATTGAACAGGCTTTTCCCCAAATACAGGCTTGCCATTGAGTAAATTTCTTCGCTTGCATTATTCTTAACAGCTGCACACCACTCGTTTAATCGAGTCAAATCAAACCCAGAATCACTTATTCCAGGAACTGTTTCCCAACTATCAAGGATACGATAATAATGTCCTTCATGTCTGAATCTTCTCTCTACCACATCTACAAAGAATAACGGATTCTCTGCCATTTTCTTATGAATCGACAGCATTCTACGCTCAAGGTTTTCAACATATCTATCCATTGCTGACAGTTCAAGAGAAATCATCTTTTCATTATCATAGCCAAGGCTTCTTATGAGATCTATCACTTCAAGGAACATATAGTCTCTTACCCGATTATCTCTAACCGAATTCATCAGAGCATCATATATTTCCTTACTTACAGAGCTTAAATCTCTGTCTCGATGCAAATATACCTCAGTAATGGTTTTATCATAGCGTTTGTTATTAGCTAAGCATTTAACAAGGAGTATCCATTTCTCGTTAGATAAGTTATCTAAGATGGTCCCATCAAACGAAGTCCAGAACTTACGCTGTTCTTTAGGGGACAATGAATTAACAGTATCCATGAGGGCATCTCCAAGAGTCATATATCTTGCTGTTGCATTGAATATCCCACTTTCTATATATGCCAATATATCAGACGCTTCGATTTGACTGGCAAGTCCTCTCATAAACATATCATCATCGCAGGTTTTCACTACTTCAACCAGTTCTTCCATATTTAACGCTTCGAAAACACTCTTTCCCAAATAATACTTATCTTCTACGGAATCAAGAAAGCTTAGTATCCCTTTTACACCGAGTTGATCATATAGTTCTCTACACTTATTAACTCTTGCACAATTCAATTCTTCGATGCTTCTAAATACACCTCTAGAGGATTTCACATAAATAACAGAAGTGTATGAAAAGAGCTCTTTTCCTAAACACCCTATAAAAGAATAATTATGACTATTAATTATCTGCTGAATATCATCAACTGCCTTATCATTTAGATCATTGCGAAGCACTAGTTTTGATAGCTGTTCCAGCACTTCTATTCTCTCTTCATTATTATACGCACCTGCAACTTCAGAAATTCTTTTTATTGACAGATCAAACAGAGATTCAGGAAAAAAGGATAATCGTCTGATTAAACGGATATAATCTGTTTTATTTAGACACGTTTCATTAAATAACATATCAAGTAAAACAGATTCGTATTTCCAATAATCATCATAGGTAACACCCAGTAATTGTGGTTGTTCTGAAAATAACACATCAGAAACTGCAGCGACAGAATTTTGTCCTCCAGGCAACAAATCAAAAATCAAATGCTTAGCTATAACAGGATTCCTCTTTAGCAGACCACGCATAACACCAATCTTTTTATCCACAGGAGCTTCTGTTCTGGGACACCACCCAATAAAAACACTTAATAAACCCTCATAGAAATACTCATCCTTCTCTGCTAATTTAAATAACCCTAGCGCAGAATTAATAAAGTACTTATCATATTCACTGCAAATTCCGCTAAAACAGCATGCCGATTCCGATAGAACGGCATGCTGTTCCGCTTCAAACGGCACGGGGTGAAGCTGTAGATAAGTTTATTCCGTTTTACGCATGTCTCTGCCGTTGCATTCCAAGCGATACGCCTTAGCGGTCATCCTGCTTAGGCAGGCATCCGCGTAGGTGCTGTCTTTGAATAAGTCCCACCAGCTTGCGACGGGAAGCTGAGATACAATCATGGTGGCTTTTCTT
>Ga0247611_10005598_pt1 | contig 16522 bp, 6 predicted proteins | sample 177DNAGHGhighgp2_FD_192422 | JGI IMG/M metagenome (GOLD analysis project Ga0247611, IMG submission 192422) | Sheep rumen microbial communities from Palmerston North, Manawatu-Wanganui, New Zealand - 1770 DNA GHGhigh gp2 | ecosystem: Host-associated > Mammals > Digestive system > Stomach > Rumen ... | reverse complement strand
GTGAGGAACCACTGCTCGTCGCGGTAGTAGTGCTCGTCGTAGAGGTCCACCTTCAACTCCTTCATGCGTGGCTGCAGGAGGTCGAAGTCCCAGCCCTCGCTGTTAGGACCGGTAGTGCCGATGAGTTTCAGCGTGGGGTATTTTTTGCGCAGGGCGTCGCTGAACTTCTTCAGACGCTCGGTGAACACAGGACCATAGCCGCCGTGCTGCTCGTCGTAGTCCCACTGTTCGTTGCCCACACCGAGGAACTTCAGGTTGAAGGGTTCGGGATGTCCCATGTCGGCACGCACTTTACCCCACTTCGTGGTGACGTCGCCATTGGCAAACTCCACCAAATCCAGCGCATCCTGGATGTATGGGCCGAGGTCGTCGAGTGCTACATGTACGCCGGGCTTCGTGGGGTCGGGGTTCTGGAACTGGCACGACAAACCGCACGAAATGACAGGCAACGGCTCAGCACCGATATCCTCCGCCAACTGGAAGAACTCAAAGAACCCCAGTCCGTACGACTGATAGTAGTCGGGGAAGTAGCGGAAGTCGAAGGTATATTCCCAGCGATTATGGTTCAACGGACGGTTCTCAACGGGACCTACCGAGTTCTTCCACTGGTAGCGCTCATCAAGAGAGCTACCCTCCACAATGCATCCGCCAGGGAAGCGGAAGATGCCCGGGTGCAGGTCTTCCAAAGCCTGAGCAAGGTCGCGGCGCATACCATTCTCGCGGTTCTTATAGGTATTTACGGGGAATAGCGACACATGCTCCAGACAGACACTATTCAGTCCATGCAGGAAGATGCGCAGCTTGGCCTGTTTCAGCGTCTTCGTCGACGTCAGCGTGACGGTATATTTCTTCCACTCTGCAGAGGTGACGTCCACCTTCTGCTCAGCAAACTGCTGGTTCTCCTCCATCGAGTTCTCCTGAATCAGTTGCACGCGGATGGAGGCGGGGCCCTTTGGAGCCTTTGCCCATACCGAGAAACGATACTGCTCGCCCTTCTTGACGCCGATGCCGAAGTAGCCCTCGTTCACCAGTCCCGAACGGCGGTCGTTGTGACCAGGATCGCTCAGCACCACATAGTGCGGACAACGCTCAAACGGTCCGTCATCCTTTACATCCACCCGTCCGAAGGCCTGCCAGCCCATCAGCGACTGCGGAAATTCAAACGAGCGGTTCTTCACCAGTTCACCATACAGTCCGCCGTCAGCGGCGTAGTTGATGTCCTCGAAGAAAATGCCGTACATCGTCGGCTGGATGGGTGCACCCAGTTTCTTGGTGTTCACGTCCATCACGTTCTGCGCTATTGCCGTCATCGTCATGCTCGCCACGACAGCAGACAACATTAATAATCTTTTTTTCATAGTTATAACGTTTTTCCTTTAATTGAATAACTTAAAAATTGGGAGCGTTTAATCATTATTCCTCCCAGTGGAACACAGCACCATTTCGCTGACCGGGATCTGGTCCGGCGAAGTCCATAGAATAAGGACTGCCTGTAGTCGGATTCTTACCTAAATATTTATGATTCTTCAAAGAAAGAAGCATAAAATCATGGTCGAGATAATCCTGCCAAAGAAACACCTCAGCCTCCCTTGCATCGGATGTAAAGCGCACATCACCAGGCAAACCGTCACCATAGACTTTCACATAACGACCATCAGCACATTGGAGAGCTACACATCCTTTTTTACAGTCTATTATGCGGAATCGAGTCAACTCACTCATGTTGCCAGCATTGGTATCGTAAAGCAATCCATGCTCCAAGGCAATGGCAGGTCGATTCGTTGCTTTGTTGATGATGCGTACGGTCTTACCATAGGGGATATTCCTGCTACGGTCAGCCTTTGGTTCTTCAACAGTAAAGTTATCGAACTCTGCATAACCGCCATTCCTACCTTTTATATTATACATAAAAAGAGCATGACGAGACCCCTGGAAAGTAATGAGCTGATAAGAGAGGGGCATCATGCGTCCAAGCGTCTTAAATGTTTTACCATCAGTCGAGTAAGCATACTGTGCTTGATTATCATCATATTCACCGATACAACGGAGATAGATTTTTCCATCAACCAAATCGATGGGCATCATAATAGTATCATTATTCAGTTGCTCAAAACAACAGAGGGAAGTACTATTACCATTCTTAATAACGCCTATCCACGAGCAAGGAACGTTAATGTTACCTAAGCCAGCCACATCACCATTCTTCATACCCTTTACATAGAGTTCGACAGTAGTAATGGATGTTGGTCCAACAACGCGCTGTGTCAGCGTGTTGCGAGCCCACATCAACTGTTCGGCAGGCATTGACTGCAGGCGCAAACGTCCTTTTGTCAGACTCCATTTGCTGTCATCAGGATTATGGTTCCACTGCCAGACGGGCTTGAGTTTTTTAGAGGTGAGTGGTGAGTGGTGAGAGGTAAGAGAATAGTCAAAGTCGTCGGAACGGTCATAAGGGGCAAAGGGAGCAACAAAGTAACCTCTCACCTCTTGCCTCTCACCTCTCACCTCTATCTGGGGCTTAAACCAAGTGCGTGGTGCACGGCCCAAATTGCCCTCAAGACCTACCATCGGCCATCCGTCCTTCCACGTCAGTGGCATCAGACAGACGGTTCTGCCTATAGAGTGGAAGTCCTGCATAAGCAATGCCCACCATGAACCGTCAACAGCTTGGACAATGCCACCCTGATGGGCATTGTCGCAGCCCGTAGCGTCTGGACTGGCAGTCATAATGGTGAACGAAGCGCCATTGCTGCCAATGCGGTATTTTTCACCCTTTGGCACCAGCGTACGCCCCACGCCCTGATAGCCGTAGGTTTCGTCAGCTGTGATGACCCGCGTCTCATAAGGCCCCCAAATACTTTTCGACCGTGAGCAGAGTGTACGACCGTTGGGCGCATAGTCGGTAGAGATGAGGTAATACATACCATCAATCTTATAGATATGATGTCCCTCGCCAATACCGTTACCCTCTGGGATGATGACCCGATCGGTTCCCTCTACCGGTCCGCTCATATCGGGCTTCAACTCTGTACAATGCACCTCACCATACTTGTGGATGGCGTAGATTTTGCCATCGTCATCGAAGAGCACCGAAAGGTCGTAGATGTTGCCTTGCATATTATGATGCTTCCACGGGCCACGAATATCCTTCGATGTGTAGCATTGCAACCCCTTGCCATTGACATTTGAGAAAATATAGAACTGGCCATTGGCATAGCGAATGGCTGGCGCCCAGATGCCCTGTCCGTATATTTCCTCATGATTCTTCAGCGAAAACCGATCCTCAGGGAAGTCAAAGCGATTGAAACAGTAGCCGACGTTCTCCCAATTAACAAGGTCTTTCGAGTGCAGGATAACGAGTCCTGGCACCGAGTGCATAGTAGTGCCAGCCAGATAGTAGTCATCACCCACCCGAATAATATCGGGGTCGGAGAATTCATCATAGAACAGAGGATTGGTAAACGTGCCGTTGCCATTATCTGCCGTCCACGACTGAGCAAAAGACACAAGCATGGAGACATGGAATGCACATAACGCTAAAAGAAATCGCTTCATTCTCTGTCGGTATTAATCAATTGTCTTTAAGAAAGGCCAACCGTCAGCAGTCCACCTGATAGGACGCTGGACCAGTATTGATGCCCCCTGATGGGCAATACTGTAGCCATGACAGATGAAGATATCCTCACCATTGACATGATAGGCAGCACAATGGCCCACAGCCTCAAACTGCTTCTTGTCGCCTTCGAGGAACAGGGTGCCGCCGCCATCGCGCATATCCTTGCCGCTGCGGTCGAGATAAGGCCCATCCACCTGACGGCTGCGACCTACGGCTACGCGGTAGTTGCTCTGGGCTCCGCGACAACAGTAGTCCCACGACACAAAGAGATAGTACCAGCCATCGTGTCGGAAGATGAACGGTGCCTCGATGGCATTCGTTCCGGCATACTTGGAAGTAGGATTAGCAGGCACATTCCTATCACGCGATGCATAGCGGCGGGCAATGGTACGCGGCCGTTCGCCCTTGGCCACATGCATCGTGGTGTCGAGACGCACCATCTGAATGCCATCCCAGAACGAGCCCCACGTCATCCACGCCTGGTCGTTGTCGTCGATGATGAAGTTCGGGTCGATAGCATTCCACTGGTCACGACCTTCACGAGAAGTCACGATACAACCTTCGTCATTCCATACGGGGAAACCCAATGAAGGTTTACTCAGTAAACCGATGGCAGAGCCATTCTTACCGAAGGTAGAACAGCTATAGGCCAACCACCACCGTCCGTGCCACCGGATGACATCAGGAGCCCACACATGGTGAGTAAAGCCTGGGACTGAATCGCCTGTCCATTGTGGCATCACCGTCATTATAGGCTCAGGAAGTACCGTCCACGTCTCACGGTCCCGGGAAGTCATCTGTTGGATGCCCATCCCCGTGCAGAACAGGTAGTAAGTACTGTCCTCATACGCCATCACTGGGTCGTGAACCATAGGCTGGTCAGTCTGAAATGCCATACGTGGAAACCCTTTGTCATGAGACTGGGAATATAGAGTGGTGCTCGCAAGGAGCACCACTACTATAGAGAGAATTCGTTTCACGGTCATCATTTAGTCTTCTAATACGACCTTATAGCCCCAGATAGTAACCCCCGTTGCACTGCGCAAACAAGTGAAACTCGGTACCTGCGTATTCGCTGGTTCCAAGGTCTGCAAGACCATCACACCCTTATAGTCTGTTTCACCGCCAAGGGAGATGTTGATATAGGATTTACCTGCCGTCACAGACCATCTACCGGTGTAAGCACCAGTAATAGAACCATCAGCATTCAGGTTTACCTCCACTGGCAAAGCCAACTCCTTGACGAGGTGATTCAGTTTGTAGTTATGAACCAGCAACTTATACTTGCCAGGAATCTGGTCTGACGGTATCAGCTGCTCAGTAGCAACTTGCGCACTCTTGGCAATCTCACCCGTATATTCGAACGGAGCAGCAACCAGCCAGCCATCCTCATTTTGATAGAGTTGGTGAACACGTACCTCGTGACCTTCACCCTGTTCCTGGAAACGAGAATGGTAAACCAGATAGTTACGTCCATCGGGAGCTGCTATCACAGAATTATGGCCCTGTGAACGCTCTGCCCAACCACCAACAGCCTGATTACCCCACCCGCCATAAGCACCGAAGATGTTGACACCACGGTTGCCGTCATTCTCATAGGGACCGAAATTAAGCTCATATTTGTTGAACACTGCTGCACTACCCTTGCTGTCAACGTATGGACCATCAGGATTCTGAGAGCGGAACACACGCATCTGGTAACCACCAGCATTATAGTCATCAGGGTTGCCTCCAGCCGTCAGACCACCATACGTCATAAACAAGTAGTAGTAACCGCCAATATACTCAATATAGCTGGCCTCACCCGACACATAGTAGCCACCGGCTATCTTCTTTCCGAAGTAGGGGTCAACGGTGATACCGTCGCCACTACCTGTCAGCGCATAGCTCACATCGTAATCGCGAAGACCTGTTTCTTCATCCAATTCAAGCATCCATATACCACCGCTCCAAGAACCATAAGACATCCACAGCTTGCCCTGCTCGTCGTAGAACACGCAGGGGTCGATACAGTTAGGATAGCGGTTACCCCAAGCTGTGCCAATAGCATAACGCTCGGGGAGCGAAGCCTGACCACCAATAGCCAGTTCAAGGTCGGTGAGTTTGTAGTTCTCATCAGCATAGAATCCGCTTATTACCACTGGAGCCTGATAGGTATAGGGACCTACGATGCTGTTACTGGTCAGCAGGATAATGCTGGAATACCATGCATCACCATTTATGCTGAGGTACATACACCATTTGTCCATCGCCTCATTATAAATCACATCAGGAGCCCACATGTTGCCGTCAATGCTCCATGCAGCATTACCCTTCTTTGACCACTCGAAAGCGTTGAAAGCGGGAAGATCCACTTCCACACCGCCCTTAGTCACCTTAGTGACTTCGGGGGTAAGGAATGCTTTGTCGTTGCCGACGCCACTAACACCATCAGCAGCCCAGGGCACATCTACAGTACTCCAAGTCATCATGTTCGGCGACTTAGCAACAGCACGATGTGAACCGAAAATGTAGTACGACCATGATGAAGGCTCATAAACCACACTGGGATCGTGAACACTGACACGGGACAGATTCGAGGGCCACAGCACCTGCTCGCTAAACTCAGTAGGAGTCTGCGGTGTTACAGTAGGAATACCTTTGTCGGGATAGTCATCCTCCTTACATCCAGTCATGGTAGAAAGCAATCCCAGACAAGCTGTTCCCATCAGCCAATATTTAATATCTTGTTTTTTCATAATTGCTTTGTTTTTAAATATTATTTGTTAATGACAAATTGTGAGACTACTCAAGCACGATATGGCTGCCATCCACTGTGAAGCGGAAGAAGAAGTTGTCAGGATCGATGGTATTGATACCAATATAGTCCTGAACATAGTCAACGCCATCCTTACCATGCATGATAGCCTTGACATCAGCAGTGCCGTCACCATTATTGACAACTTTCACTGTAACCTTAGCACCATTCATTGCAGCAAGCCATGCCCCCCAGTCTGCCTGACCTCCACTAGGCGTACATGCGGCATAGCCATTGCCCCAACCGAAGTTGTCGGCACGTACTACGGCATACTCCTCATTGTTTTCCTTGCAGAGCACAATACAGAAGTTGTTCCAGTTGGCAACACCAGAGGTATAGTTGGTGAAAGTAGCAGTACAGATCTGTTTAGCTATCACACGAACATTGGCAGAGTGAGCTCCCCAGAAAGGAGTGGAATTGTCTTCTGCACCAATCACGCTGTCAAATACCAAATGACAGCCATCCACGGTGAAGCGGAAGTAGAAGTTGTCAGGATCAATGGTATTGATACCCAAGTAATCCTGAGTATAGGTCTTGCCATCATTACCAACCATAACAGCCTTGATATTTGCAGTACCATCACCATTGTTAGTGATATAAGCCGTCACTTTGGCGCCATTCATTGCAGGAAGCCATTCTTCCCATACTCTTCCTTCCTCCATTACTGGAGTACATGCGGCATAGCCATCGCCCCAGCCAAAGTTATCAGCACGCACCACCGCATATTCAGCATTATTATCCTTACAGAGCACGATGCAGAAGTTGTTCCAATTGGCGCCACCTGAGGTGTAATTAGTGAAGCTAACTACCTTAGTCTCTTTCGGCTCAATCTTTATGTTCTCGGTATGTGCGCCCCAGAATGGAGTTGAATTGTCATCTGCACCTAAGGCAAGCGGTGTAGGAACGACCACGGTCTCTGTGAATGCAGAGAACTCTTTCACCACATTAAATGTCTTGGTAGCAAGCACAGCATTTCCGTTATGGCCCTTCAAGGTCTTGTTGTAAGCAGCAAAGAGAGTCTTCGTGCCAATTGTACTCAAATCGGGCTGCACTTCAAAAGTGAGTTCCTTTCCACTGACATTGATAGTCTTACCACCCTCGAAAGCTACGGTTGCTTGAACAGATTCCATAAACTCATCAAGTCCAGTTCCAAGAAGCACCTCGGAAGGCACAGTTAACGACATACTAAGAGGCTGACGATCAGCATTCTCGTCAAACGGTTCAATGTTTGATGACAGGAAATCAATGTAGGTTCCTTCCACCACGATAAAGCAGCGGATATCAGTATTTGACTTGTCAGCATTAAGATTTTCCAGAGGAGCTGTTTGTGTGTAAGTTTTCCATACCGTACCATTGTCCATTCTGATAGCAATACCATCGGAGGTTCTATCAACAGTGAGCGTTACTGTACCTGCCAGTTGCTGTACTTTAGGATCAGAGGCAGGATCTCCTGAAGGAGCCAAAACCAAATTTCCCTCAATAAGAGAACGATCAATATAAGTACCCCATTCTGAGTTCCAATCCAAGCTGGTAGGACCCGCGTTATCAAAGCGAATGGCACCATATTCTGCATATCCAGCACCACCGCGCTCTACATCATTGGTAATAATAAGCGCAAAATTGTGATAGTACACTTGGTCACCAGGAGCTATGTGCAAGTCAAATGTTGACTCCCACACTTCACCCGCAGGGATGACATAATATCTAGAGAAATCTTGCCACCACCCTGATGTGTAATCAGTTTTGCCGAATGTGTATAATGGTCCGCTTTCGCCAGACTTTGCATTTCTGATGGAGTCAACCTTGTCTGAAATCCAGCCAGGAGCACCCACACTATATAAATCGCCGCCTTCACAACTTGTCAGTGCTGTCAAGCCAAGAGCAAAGAAACAAGCTAAAGCTGCTATTTTATTGAGATATTTCATATCGTTTTGAATTTAAAATGTTACTGATTTACTTGACAACGGGGTGTACAGTCCAACCCTTGCTCGAGAAGTAAGAGGCATTGCTGGAACTCTTGTTAGCAGAATTACCTACCAGGTTGGGGTTTGCATTCAGCGTTCCCTGGAAGATAGGCAGGAACTCGTGTCCCTGAACATAAGAATCCATAGAGCTCTTGCTGCAACTAGTGTAGTCAACAGCATCTTTCGGAGTATATTGGTATAAACCCTTCTCATAGTCGGCCTTCGTCCAGAAGTTGACGGCTGCATGCTCTTTCAACTGCTGCAAACGATCAGCTCTATAATAGAATCCCCAACGGATGAGGTCGAAACCGCGTCCGAACTCGCAACCGAACTCCTTTGGGCGCTCTACGTTGGCAATCTGCTCAAAGAACTTGTCGAAATTAAAATCTGCCTTCTTCAAGTCTGCCAAACCAGCACGACGGCGCACCATATTTACCCACTCAATGGCTTGATCCGTCGGACCTTTGTTCACCTCGTTCTCGCACTCGGCAGCACGCAGCAGCACGTCGCTATAGCGCATCAGTCGCAGATTGATACCACAATGCAAACCTACGATTACCTTGTCATAAAGACCTGTGCGGAAATTAGTGTTCTTAGCAATAGGCAGACCACCATAACCATTGTTGGTAACCACAAAGTTAGCAGCTGTCATTGAGGTTGTATAGCAGACATTTCCGTAGGCATAACCATCCCAGTCTGACTCATAAGTGCCGACAGTCCAATAGAGACGCGGATCCAGCGTACCATTGGTCGTACGCTCTGCCTTGAACAAATTGTAGAGCCAAGGTGAAACAGAGAGGTCAGCCCAACCACCAAAGTCGCCAGGACCATAGTTACTCTCAATGGCATGACCCTGTGTAGCATTCGGACTGGTGTTGACGGGTGTCCACTCATCATCAGTACCCTGTGAATCCAAATCGAGGAATTGTACCTCGAAGATACTCTCATCGTTATTCTCGAAATTGGGACCCTCCTGGAAATTGTCGCCATAATTTTCCATCAACTTGTACTCACCATACTTCTGAGAGCCTCCGTCAGCAGTACTCATAATATCCTTCAGTACGGCCAGAGCTTCGCTATACTTGTGTCGAACCATCAAAGTACGGGCATAATAGCCAGCAGCGGCACCAGCAGTAGCACGTCCTTTGGCCCACTGGCCACCAAGCGTCTTTGAGGGAAGAAGCGCCATTGCTTCCAAAAAGTCTTTCTCTACCTGGTCCAGCACACGGTCATACTGGGCATTGCCATCGGCATCGCCTGCTTCCACATTAGAGACATAGAGACCATCCAGTGAAGAATACTGGCTATAGTCAGTAACCAGAGCAGGGTTCTGGTAATAACCAGCAAGGTTGTAATAGGCCAGACCGCGAATGAACAGAGCCTGTCCCTTAATCTGCTTGTAACGCTCTGTCAGGGCATCATTCTCACCAGTAACGCGAGAGAGGACGAAATTGCATACATTAATAGTATAATACCAGTCACGCCATGACCACTGGTTAATTTCGTCAGTCACGGCATCGTTCGTATCATCAAAAGGCATATACCAGACCTGTGAGGAGTTCCAGACCTCATCACCACGGGTTACATCAATATTGTATCCAACACGGGCATAAGTTCCCTCCATGCGGATATGGTTGTAGCACGCAATGATGCACTCTTCAAGGTCGTCAGCTGTGTTGCCGAATGTCTCGGATGTCTGGCGGTTAGGATCTCTGACATCCAATTTGTCGCTGCACGATGTCATCGTTCCGAGTCCCAGCAGCAAGGCAAATGATAATTTATATAGTTTCATATTTCTTACTTTTTTAATTGCGGTAGCAAATTTTTCAATTCTCATTATTTACTTTACCCTTATTTAGAACGATAAGAGAATACCGCCCATGAAGGAACGAGCACTTGGGTAAGAGCAGAAGTTATAACCCGGAGTGAATGTACCACCTGCATAGTCAACATTGTAGCCATTATAGGCTGTGATGGTGAGAAGGTTCTGTGCGGAAACGTAAGCACGTACACCAGATACAACACCCTTGAACCACTTATCGGGGAAGTTGTAGCCAAACTCGATGTTGGCAATCTTCCAGTAAGCAGCATTCTGAATCTTGCGCTCGCTGAACAAATCGTTCCAAGCCAAAACAGCATTATTTGAATAATAGGTACGGGGAACACTTGAAAGGTACTCTACGGGATTACCCTTTGCATCATAAGTCCAGCTATTAGCACCAGCCACAGCTACGGCCTTGTTACCAGGTCCATAGGCTGAATTCAAGCTGTTATAGATATCGTCTGAAACGTGGTAGTTAAGGGCACCGAAGGTAGAGATAGCCAGGTCGAAGCCCTTATACTCCAGACGAGCACTTATACCGAAGTTAACCTTGGGCAGACCGCTGCCTAAAGTAGTCTGGTCGTCTGCGTCAATCTTACCATCGTTGTTGATGTCATAGTACCAGCAATCACCAACATTAGCACCCCCTTGATAAGTCCAAGCACCCTTTGCTACGAGGTCGGGAACGTATGAGGGATCGGCATTCTGCTTGGCTATCTCATTGTTATTGTGGGTCACACGTCCTGCCTCGTTCAAGGCATTCAGCTGATCCTGATTGCGGATAATGCCACCATACTGCCAGCCATAGAACTGACCGACTTCCTCACCCACCTTGGTGATGTAAGCACCTGTGATGAAACTCTCTGTGCCGAAACCAAGTGAGGTAACCTTGTTCTTCAGGGTGCTCAAGTTAGCAGCCACCTGCCACTTCAAGGGGTGGTCATTGTTACGATAGGTTGCAGAGAATTCGAAACCGCTGTTCTCCATCGAGGCAGCATTCATGGTTACTGAGGTGTTAGCCACACCAGCGTTGGCGGGCACAGGAACACCGTAGTGCAGGTCTTCAGACTTGTTCTTATACCACTCGGCTGTGAACTCCAAGCGGTTGTTCCACATAGCGATATCGATACCCACGTTGAAGGTCTTTTTCTTCTCCCATGCGATGTTCTCATTCACGAAGGTAGAGATGGCAGAACCCGTAACAGGCACGTTACCGAATGAATATGTCATATTGTTACGAGCCAAGGTTGCCAGGTTGGCATAGTCGCCTACAGCAGCCTCGTTACCCAGTTCACCATAGCTGGCGCGAACCTTAAACAGATTAACAATGTTACGATCGATAGGGAAGAACTTTTCCTTATCAAAACGCCAACCTACAGATACTGACGGGAAAGTACCCCAGCGGATATCCTTCGTAAGACGTGAGCTACCGTCACGACGAATGACAAACGAGAACAGATACTTGCCATCGTAATCATAATTCAGACGTCCGATGAATGAAGTCAACGCATGTTTGTATTCAAAAGACTCTGAATAGGTGTTGGCACCATTCTGGAGCTGCAGGAAGTAAGGCTCGGAGAAGTTTACACCCCATCCATTAAGGAGATTGGTATTCTCCTCCTGATAAGTCTGACCAGCTACGAGGTTGATGTGGTGCAGACCGATGTTACCATCCCAAGTCAGTGTGTTCTCCACGAGGAAATCGCTGTATTGACGATTGTTCTTTGTCAGTTTTTCGTTGGTCTTATCCAGATAAACACGGTTGCTCTGTATCCAAGCCGATACCCATGTCTTGTCTGTTGCGTGAGTCTTGCTATATGACAGATTCAACTTGTAGTTGAACTTATGCTTTTTCGACTCCAAGCCAATCATCTTGAGGATATCTACATCTGCAGAACCTGTAGCCACAACGCGATCTACCAGTGTATTGCGGGTCAGCAGATTGTTAATCAGCAAGGGGTTGGAAGCTGAGATATCACCATGAATAGTGTCGTAGTAAACACCATAGCCGTATGCATCGTAGTTGTAGCTGCTGGCAGAACCAACCTTGTCATCCAGCACCCAGGTAGAAGGATCGTATGCCTTGATGGTGGGCTGCATCAACAATGTACCACGCAGCACGTTGGTCACGTCGCCATACAGACCTTGTACGTACTCAGAGGCATTCGACAGACCCATACCGTCCTGATCTGAGTGTGAATAAACCAGCGATGTACGGAACTGAATGAACTTGGTCTCCATCGTGTTGTTCACACGGGCGGTGAAACGCTGATAGTTAGGTCCGGCACCTTCCAGGGTACCTTTCTGCTGGAAGTAGTCCAAACCTATATTATAAGTATTGTGAGCACCACCACCACTCAAGTTGACATTGTGATTCTGACGAGTACCTGTTTTGAAAACCTCTTTAAACCAGTCGGTATTGGTATTATCCATGAAATGGTACTGATTAGTACCTTCTATCTTGGAATAACCGCCTGCGAGAGGAGTGCCAGAATTAGCGCAAGCCTGACCGAGGTAAGTGCTGTACTGGTCGGCATTCATGACATCATAAACACCACTGGGAATCCAGTCAACGCCAAAATATCCCTTATAGTCCACCTTCAGGGGCTGATCTTTCTTACCGCTCTTCGTCGTGATGATTACCACACCGTTGGCAGCACGGGAACCGTAGATAGCACCTGCCGAAGCATCTTTCAAAACCTGAATGGTTTCAATGTCGTTAGGAGAGAAGTCACGGATGGTCGTACCCATAGGCACACCGTCAATGACATAGAGAGGAGCAGTACTTCCGAAAGAACCGATACCACGGATACGTACTGATGGGTCGGCACCAGGCTGACCGTCAGAGGTAATCTGCACACCGGCCACCTTACCTTCCAGCATCGTGGAGATGTTCGAGTTCGACACGCGCTTCAGCTCCTCAGCATTGACGATAGACACAGAACCCGTCAGGTCGGCCTTCTTCTGCGTACCGTAACCGACGACGACCACCTGTTCGAGAACATTGTCATCGGCCTCGAGTTCAATTTGATTAAGGTTCGCGCGTCCGCGTACGGCAATCTCACGATCCTTGTAACCAACGTAGCTAATCACGATGATACCGTCTGCCGGAACATCCAACGAGAAGTTACCGTCGTAATCGGTAATTGCACCCGATTGGGCACCCTTCACCTTGACAGTGGCACCGATGAGCGGTTCACCGTCAGGGTCAACAACCTGGCCGCTGACCTTCAAGGTCTGCTGGGCCACTGACGCTATTGCCGGAACAGAACAGATGGTCAGACCTCCTGCCAGTCCCAACATCAGCATCGCAGAGAATAATGCTTGTTTTCTCATTTGTAAATTGTTTTGTTAGAATTAAGTTTATTAGTAATGTATTTTACTGGCGGCAAAGATAGGAACTATTGCCCAAAATTAGGTGGACAAAACAGTTTATTGGGTGGACAAAATGGTGATTTGTCGATTCTTGCCCCTTTTTTGTGTGTTTTTCGTTATTTCAGTCCACCGAAGTGTCCTCTTCGACATAAGTACTCGGACTTTTTCCGTAACGATGGGTGAAACAGCGCGTAAAGTACTTCGGGTCGTTGAATCCAACCTTGTAGGCTATTTCAGTAATGTTCCTGTTGGCAATATTCTCCAACAGCAGTTTCTTTGCAACGGTCAGACGGTAGTTGCGGATAAACTGACCCGTACTCTGGCCCGTTTCGGCATTCAGGCGCTTCGCCAGAAGGCTGCGGCTCATGCCCATCGCCTCGGCAAACTCACTGATGCCGAAGGTGCTATCCATGTAGTGCTGCTCCATCGTCGCCGTAGCACGCTCCATGAAGGTCTTAACCTGCAGGGATTCCTGTTTGTCGGCCTCCACACTGCGGCGGTAGCTCTTCTTCAGGTGCTCGTGGGCGTCAAGGATGTTTTGTATGCGCGCCTGCAGCTGTTCGGGGTCGTCGGCTTCGTCCATGGCCTTGCGGATGGGAACCATCAGTTTCTCGGCTTCCTGACGGCGCAACTTCTCCATGCGCTGTCTGAGCTGCCAGAGCAGCAGAGCGGCGACGGCTAAGGTGACGATGATGACAAACCACCAGCTTTTCCAGAAATAGGGTTTCACGACGATGTCGATGCTGATGACGTGACGGTTGTCGGAGCCTTTGGCAGCATAGGCCACTTCAAAGGTGTAGGTGCCTGGTTTCAGACTGGTGTAGCGTACCGAGTGTTCTCCGGGCGTCAGTATGGTCCATTCGTCATCAAATCCCTTCATTCTGTAACTGTAGTGTCCCTGTACGTCGCCTTCGTAGGTCAGCGTCGAGAAACTGATGGCAAACGATTTGTTCGACTCGTGCAGACGGATGCAGCGGGCCTGTGAGATGTCTGCGTCGAGAATACCCTCGTCTGCCGATGTCACCTCTTGGTTGTCTACCAACAGCTGTGTAAAGGTCAGGTGAACGGGATAGTCGGCCTCGCTGTTTTCGCCACGTATTTCCGTTAACCCTGCCGTACTGCCCACATAGATGGCTCCGTCGGAGCCTTTCACAGCTGAGTTCCAATAGAACTGCTGACCGGACAGACCCTCGCGTTCGCCATAGTTGGTAAAGGTGTGGGTGTCGGGAGTGTAGATGGAAAGACCGTTGTTGGTGGTTATCCATAGCCGCCCCTGCATGTCCTCCACAATGCCCTTCACCGAGTTGTTGGCCAGTCCGTCGTCCGTCGTCAGCACTTCAAACGCTTCCTCCATCTTACCGCTGCCATCATCCCTCTTACATCTCCTATACAGTCCATAACCATTGCTGCCCAGCCACAGCGTACCATCCTTCGCCTCGCAGAAACAGGTAATCTTGTCAACCACTGGCGACTCAGGGTGGTTTAGCTTATGGCGCAGATGGCGGACACGGAATCTCCGACCGCCACGGGCAATGCCTCCATCGCTTTTCAGGTCAATAACGATGACGCCCGACAGACACCCCATCCACAGCTGCTGTTCATGGTCTATCAGCGAACCAATGCAGCCACGTATCTCGCGGTTGCCCTCGAAGGGGTCTTCCAACCGTCCTGTCTTCAGATCGTATAGAAATACTCCGTCGTTCGACCCTATCCATAGGGCATCGTGCCGTCGGTCGTAAGCCAGCGCCCCGATGTAGTTCGTTTGCCCCACCATGCTGTCGGGCATGGCCAAAGGACGGATGGTCAATGGTGAATGGTCAATGGTCAATGTATTCACACCGCCGCCCCAAGTGCCTATCCACAGCCGCCCGTGACCGTCGCCCTCCAGCACCGACACGGAGTTGTGGGTCAGTCCTGAATTGTGGGTCGTCCAGTGCTCAAAGTGTCCACCCTTTTCGCCATTGACCATTGACCATTGACCATTCACCATTGACCATTCGCCATTGACCATTGACCATTGAACATTGAACATTGAACATTGACCATTCACCATTGACCATTGACCATTGACCATTCTGTTCAGTCCGCCTTCCACCGTGCCGACCCATAGCGTGCCGTCGGGCTCTACACGCATGGCGTTCACGGGATGGGGCGACAGCGAGCGGGGATCCCGAGGGTCATTGACATAATTGCGCAGCATGAGCGGTTTAGGCGATAGTTTGATGATGCCGGCCGTCTCGGTGGCTATCCATAGCTGATGTCCGTACACCAGTAGCTGGTGGACGAAATCGCTGGCCATCGGACAGCCCGGTGTCGACGAATTCCAGCATTGGAACGTATCCGTCTGATCGTCCAGCACACATAGTCCTCGCAGCGTACCTACCAGCAGGCGTCCGTCGCTGGTCAGAGCCAGCGAGGTGGCATAGTCGTGCGACAGCGAGCGGGGGTCGGCAGTGTGTCGGTAGCTGCGCAGTGTCGAGTTGTAGGGGTCGTAGACGTACAGTCCCTGGTTGGTCGATATCCAGATGTCGTTACCCCGTCGCAGCAGGTCGGTGACGTACAGTCCCCGCAGCTGGCTTAGGGCGGGGGCTATCTCGCGGTATTCCAGTCGTCCGCCAATGTCGCACACGCGGAACAGGCCGTCGACAACACTCATCCACACCGTACCGTTCTGGTCGATGTCGCGGATGTTGATGTCAGGTGTGTTGCCCCGATAGGCGGCGGCGCTGATGTGACGGACGCTGCCGTCGTCGTTGAAGGTATAGCGGAAGATGCTGTCGCGCGTCACGTGCCATAGGGCGCCCTTCGTGTCGCAGTACACCCGCACCGACTCCTTTGCCAGCAGACGGCTGATGTCACCTTTGCCGTATCGGGGTACCGTGCGGCCCATCGTCACCATGTCCATCACCGTCACATTCTCGTCGTAGACCGTCCACAGCCGGTGGTGA
>Ga0247611_10005597_pt1 | contig 16523 bp, 10 predicted proteins | sample 177DNAGHGhighgp2_FD_192422 | JGI IMG/M metagenome (GOLD analysis project Ga0247611, IMG submission 192422) | Sheep rumen microbial communities from Palmerston North, Manawatu-Wanganui, New Zealand - 1770 DNA GHGhigh gp2 | ecosystem: Host-associated > Mammals > Digestive system > Stomach > Rumen... | reverse complement strand
ATCAGCAATGTAATTAGGTGTTTAAGTTTCATATAAGTTGTCTTTTTCAAATTTTATCATTCCATTTAGCGGGCTCTTTTCGATGACACCTATAGTAAAACCTGTCTCATCAGCAGCCTCTCTGAGCTCTGCATCGAAATAATGTGCAATACTTCCAACAAAAGAAACTGGAAGGTCACGACGTTGATAGGGGGAGATATTAAAGTTAAGAAAATCTCGGAATCCGTCTATAAGCAACCTTTTTACCGTATCCTCTTGTCTGTGACAATGCACAAATCTGGTAAGCGAAGCTAAAAAACGGTTTGCCATCGGTTCACGATACACCTTATTAATTATATCAGACAATGTGAACCCAGTCTCACTCTCGAACTCCAAAAGCACACCTTTTGGTAAAATTCCTTTATAAAGATCATGTAGAAATCGCTTGCCTATCCAAGCCCCGCTTCCTTCATCACCCAATATATATCCCATTGCAGGCGTATTGCCTACAATAGAGCATCCGTCATACAAACATGAGTTTGCCCCCGTCCCAAGAATACACGATATTCCTTCATTTCGTCCACACAACGCACGGGCAGCCCCGAGCATATCACTATGGGCCTCAATATCAGATGCCGACGGAAATATATCACGGATCACAGACTCAACAAAAGACTCCCTATCTGGTCTCACTCCACTCCCATAAAAACGGACATTCTTCACCTCAATATTACTTAATTGAGGTAATAGTTCATCATGAAGAATCCGCAAGATCATCTCGCGACTCTGGTGAACAGGATTAATACCCTGAGTCTGAATGACTGTCACCTCCGAAAAGCCAACGAGAGCCCAGTCGGTTTTTGTACTGCCACTGTCTGCAATTAGCACCATTTTTATTCCTTTTTATTGATTTACAGGTGCAAAAGTAATAAAAAAAAACTAAATCTACAAGTTTACGAATGATTATTATAGATAATTTGCGAAATTCTTTGTAACTTTGCAGTCTGAAAAAAGTAAAGCAAAAGAATGAAGAGAATAGTATTCATCATCGCCCTATTATTGGGCATCACCATAGAGTCTGGCGCCGTTTTGAAAGAGCAAAACCTTGATGAGACGCTGACAATATTACGTTCTGAACTTACGAAATACTATCACGAGTTGAATTCTAAACGCGATGAGCGTAAGGAACAACGTCAGGAGGTGTTCCGCAATCTTACACAGACAATGAAGCTGTCGAACCAGAATGCGCTGATGCTATATTCACAAAATCAGGATTATCTGTTCGACCTGACATATGCCTGCCATCAGGCGACTGAACAGTATCAGAAGTTTCAGCACCAACAGATGCCGTTCCGTGAGTTTATCACTAAGACCAAAGGTGAGGTAGCACGTTATGACAGTCTGATACAGAGTCTTCAGGCCATGCCCCCAACAGTATTGTCACATAAAGCAAAGACCGACAGGACAGTATGTCTCACACTTGCCACAGTAATCAAACGTACCCTTGAGAGTGACTCCAGGCAGATGGAAGACTATATCCGCTATTACGACTCTACAGAACAGCGGCTAAAGAACATGAACGACTATGCCCAGAAACGATATTACGATATCCAGACAAGCATATTCGTTAACGGTGGTGACACATATTTCGAGATTGTCCGCAAGTTCAAGGAGAAATGGGACATGATGAAAACAATCGTCTCTAAGAAATATACCATAGACGAGAGTAGCAAACAGTCTGACTGGAGCGTAATGTGGATGTTCGGACTATTCACCGCCATAATATTTTATGCTATAATAGCGGTTGGCATAAACCTTCTGGTGTTCCGATTCATGCCCAAGCGATTCCACTCCAGGGAGTTCCTTAAGAAACGTCGTTCAATAATGTGGGCCACAACAGCCATCACATTAGCTCTCATTATGGGAGTGACGCGTCAAAGAATTGACCAGAACTTCTTTATCATGGCCTCAGGACTGATGGTGGAATATCTATGGCTATTGGCTGTCATTCTTATATCTCTTTTATTAAGAGTGAAAGGCGACCAGATACGAAGTACATTCAATATCTATGCACCATTACTGGTGATTGGATTCATCGTCATTACTTTCCGCATCATACTTATCCCTGGTGAACTTGTAAGTATTATCTTTCCTCCTGTATTGCTGACATGTATGGTATGGCAATGGTGGGGCATAAGGAAACATAACAGAAACATTCCACGTTCGGATATGTTCTACACATACATATCACTTATCGTGTTTATAGCCTCAGTAAGCTGTTCATGGGCAGGATATACACTTCTATCGGTACAGCTGCTCATCTGGTGGATCATGCAGCTCACATGCATACTTACCATTACATGTATCTCCGATTATCTGAAGATGTATGAAGAGAAACATGGGTTCTCTTCAAAACCAATCACAAAGACATGGTTCTACACACTGCTCCATCAGGTGTTAATGCCTATTCTTATCGTATGCTCAGTGATGATAAGCATCTACTGGGCAGCAGATGTGTTCAATCTCAGTGATATGTGTTGGAACATCTTCACATACAGGTTTATTAACCAGGAAAACTTCCAGATAAGCATATTCAAACTGACTGTCGTCATCAGCTTATGGTTCCTTTTCAGATGGATATCAAAGACCGTGCTCAGTTTTATGCGACTCCAGTTTGAGATGAAAGATCCGACAACTGCCGAGAGCAGGACTGTGATGGGAAAGAATGTTATCCAGCTAATTATCTGGGGCATATGGCTATTGATAACCCTCGCATATCTACATATCAGTGTCACCTGGCTACTAGCTATCTCTGGAGGTCTGTCGACAGGTATCGGTTTCGCATCGAAAGACATAATCGAGAATATCTACTACGGAGCATCGCTCATGACAGGAAGAATAAAGGTGGGAGACTGGATTCAGGTTGATGGCACTATGGGAAAGGTTAAATCAATCAGCTATACATCGACGATAGTAGAGTCACTTTATGGCGAGATTATAACATTCCAGAACTCACAACTTTTCACAAAGAACTATAAAAACCTGACAAGGAATCACGGTTACATCCTTGCACTTGTGCCTTTTGGTGTGGCATATGGCACAAAAGTCGGGCAAGTGAAAGGTCTCATAGAGGAAGCCGTACAAAACCTGAAGCACCAGTGGATGGATAACTCTAAGAAGGTGAAAGTTGTAATGACTGAAATGGCAGATTCAAGTGTAAACTTCAAACTCATCGTATGGGTAGATGCTGTGAAGAAAACCCATGTTGTCAGTGATATACTAATTTGCATCTATGAGACCCTCAATGATAACGGCATTGAGATACCATTCCCACAGAGAGACGTCCACCTGATTAGTAATGAGAAATAATTTTTTAGGAAAAATATTTGGCTGATTGAGATAAATTGAGTATTTTTGCAAAGCAAATATGACAAATAAAACAACGATAATTGCCGGTCCCTGTGTTATTGAGTCAGCAGAGCTGCTCGACACCGTAGCATGTAAATTGGTGGAAATCAACAAGAAACACGGAACAGACATCATTTTCAAGGCCTCGTTTGACAAAGCAAATCGCACGTCAATAAGGTCATTTCGCGGTCCTGGTTTGGAGCGTGGACTTCAGATGCTTGCTGATATAAAGTCAAAATACGGACTCAGGATTCTTACTGACATCCACGAATCTTATCAAGCCGAAGCAGCCGGTAAGGTATGCGATGTGTTACAGATTCCTGCCTTCCTGTGTCGCCAGACTGACCTGCTTGTTGCTGCTGCCAAAACCGGTAGCATCGTAAATATCAAGAAAGCCCAGTTCCTCAGTGGCAAAGACATGAAATATCCTGTCGAGAAAGCCAGTGAAGCCGGAGCAAAAGAGGTATGGCTCACAGAAAGAGGAAACATGATGGGGTATAATAACCTTGTTGTCGATTTCAGAAATATACCAGACATGCTGGAAATAGTACCAACAGTCATTATGGACTGTACTCACAGTGTCCAGCGTCCAGGTGGAAGTGACGGAAAGACAGGAGGCGATCGTCGGTTCGTACCTCAGATGGCTCTTGCAGCCAAAGCTTTCGGAGCTACAGGATTCTTCTTCGAGGTACACCCCACCCCAGATGAAGGCCTGAGCGATGCAGCAAACATGCTGAAACTCGACAAGCTAGAGTCACTTGTACAACAACTTATTGATTAAGAGATGACAGCAAAAAAATACGCCATACAATGCATCAAGGATGAGGCAGAAGCCGTGATGGGACTGATACCTCAGATAGACGACAGCTTTGAAGAGGCTGTTGAACTGATGTATGGTTGTAAGGGAAAAATCATCGTTACAGGCGTCGGAAAGAGCGGACATATAGGAGCAAAGATTGCTGCTACATTATCATCGACAGGTACTCCATCATTCTTCATCAATCCGCTTGACGTGTTTCATGGTGACCTTGGTGTGATGGCACATGGCGATGTTGTGCTTGCTATCAGCAATTCTGGTCAGACAGACGAGTTGTTACGTTTCATTCCAATGGTACTTCATATGCAGATACCTATCATCGGCATGAGCGGAAATCCGAAATCGCTGTTGGCAAAATACAGCACATGTCACTTGAATGTCAGTGTGGAAAAAGAGGCTTGTCCACTGAACCTGGCGCCCACCAGTTCAACGATGGCACAGCTTGCCATGGGTGATGCTCTTGCCGTTGCACTTATTGAGAAGCGCAACTTCCAACCAAGGGACTTTGCACAATACCATCCCGGAGGAGAATTAGGCAAACGCCTTCTTACAACTGCTCAAGATGTGATGCGCAGCGACGACATGCCTGTACTCCCACCAGAGATGCATCTTGGCGAGGCTATCATCCTGGTAAGTAAAGGCAAGCTAGGTCTCGGCATCGCTGAAGTAAATGGCGAAATTGTAGGATTGATAACAGACGGGGATATCCGTAGGGCTATGGAGAAATGGCAGGCAGAATTCTTCGACCATACTGTCAGTGATATCATGACCCGTACCCCGAAAACAGTCCTGCCAGAGACAAAAATTACAGAAATCCAAAGAATAATGAACAAATATAAGATACATTCTGTTCTGGTTACCGACGACAGCAGGCATCTGCTTGGTGTGGTAGATCACTACTCGTGTATGATTTAAGCTAAATAAGGCTTTATGAGAACTATAAAAAAACTGATGCTCGTTATGCTGCTTGCCATTCCTATGGCAATGGTGGCAGACTATCTGTTCAAGACACTTGACGCAAGAGAAGGACTCACCAGCAGTCAGATCAACTGTATCCTGAAGGATTCACGTGGTTACATGTGGTTTGGTACTCCTGCAGGACTATACAGATACGACGGTTATGTGTTTAAGAACTTTCAGAGTGACTCGCAAGACGGTAACTCGTTGCCGAACAGTTACATTAACACCATCCAGGAGACCCTCGACGGCAACCTGCTTATAGAGACAGCCTCCGGATATTGTGTCTATCATCCTCAGACAGAGAGTTTTGAGCGTGACATGAAGCAGTATTTTGCACGCATGGGTATTGAGACCATCCCGAGTATCGTGTTTGTTGACCGCCACAAGAACCTTTGGGGCGCAATACCAAACAAAGGCATTGTATGCTACAACATGCAACAGCAGACAAGTTACGAATTCGGATATACCGATGATGCACACGGAGTACCTCAAGGTCTTGTTTGTTCTATCAGCGAATGTAAAGACGGAGCAATAATCGTCTATGATGATGGCCGAATGGTATGTTGTGATGTTATGCATCAGCAGCACACCGTTTGGGGGACAAACGAGATATACAATAGGAAACTGCGTAAAAGCAAGTCGCTTAAGGCTTTCGCTGATCAGATGGATAACATCTGGCTCTATGGTCAGGGAACTCTCTTCAAATATAACAAAGGCGCAGACACCTGGGACACTTCTATAGGTGAAGGACTTGGAATGACTGGTGTTGGAGTTGACCGTAACATCAACGGAATGGCTGGTGACCGCAGCGGTAACATCTGGATTGCTACCGACCAGCTCGGGCTTCTGTGCTACGACGTGAACACTCACGAGATAGAATATGTTCAGCCAAGAAACATCAATGAGAAAAAACAGTCGGAAGAAAAGATAAGTATTCAAAGTGTATATGTTGACGACACAGACCTGGTGTGGGTTGGTACAGAGAAGAGCGGTATCGCCTACTCCGGAAAATACATATACCGTTTCGGCACCACACATAATGGTGACATCACCGCTATTGCACAGGCTGACAGTGGACGCATCTGGTATGGTACCAGCGACAAGGGTGTGATTGGTTATGACGGCCCACTCGCCAGTCTTAAAGTTTCCTGCATGGGGACTACTCCTGACGGAAGTCTCTGGGTAGGTTCGAAACGTAACGGCCTTACTCGCATCAAAAACGGTGTCTCTACAATATACTCCCTTGCCAAGGATAGTACAAGGACACTTATCGACGATCATGTAAATGCCCTATGTACAGACAAGATTGGTAATCTGTGGATTGCCACCAATGGTGGTCTGCAAGTGTTCAACCCACGAATGAATACGTTCTCTTCTTATACTCGTGAGAGTGGAAAACTGAACACCAACAATGTAACCAGCCTTTTCTACAACAAAGACGGAAAGTCAAACGACCTTTTCATTGGAACAGCTGAGGGACTTGTAATCCTCAACTTGTCAAGTACAGAGAAGAAGGTCCTCACTGGTAACTCAAACAACGTCACTCCATTCACAAACAACTATATCACTCAGGTATTTCAGGATTCCCGTGGTCTTATCTGGATCGGAACCCGCGAAGGTCTGAACATCCTGGATATGGAAACTGACAAGCTGCAATACCTAACAGAGAAACAGGGACTCTGCAACAATAATGTCTGTGGCATTGCAGAAGATAAGAACCATAACATGTGGATAACTACAAGTGGTGGAGTAAGCCGTGTTGTAACACAGCGCAATCACGAAGACGGCACATACAACTTCGGACTCTACAACTACTCTACTGCCGATGGATTGCAGAGTAATGAGTTCAATCATGGTGCTATTATTACAAAGAGTGATGGTAACGTGCTTCTTGGAGGACTCTATGGTATCAACTGGGTACTTCAAAAAGCCAAGGATGATAATGACGTCCTTCCTAGGGTAATGCTTACACAGCTATTCATCGGAGAAGAAGAGATCCTGGTGGGACATACCTATCAAGGCAAAGTCCTGCTCAATCAGGCTCTTAACGAAACCAACAGGATCGAACTTGGCCACGACCAGAGTACATTTACCGTGAAGTTTGGTGCAGGAAACTATAACCAAAGCGAGCGTCTTCAGTTCATGTATTGGATGGAAGGCCTCGATGACGACTGGAAGAATGGTAATGCTCTCACCCATGGTGTTACCTTTACAGATCTTGGCAGCGGTTCTTACACACTTCACGTTAAAGCCATAAGTGCAGAAGGTGCGGTAAGCAATCAGGAGCGTACACTCGAAATACACATCGAACGCCACTGGCTACTGTCATGGTGGATGATACTTGCCTACCTGCTGATTATCGGCACGATATTATACTTCTGGCGAATCGGAATGAAGCAGATTAAGGCCATTAAGTCGAGGAAAAATGCTGTCATCAACGAACTTGTAAGACAGCGTGAGGAGATAAAGGCTGCCAGCGATGACCTTCGTCAGCCAATGGCACGTATGACATCTATTATAGGTAATCTCTCAGAGAAAGAGAAGACCCTCGAGGAACGTGAACAACTTAATGCTCTCCACTCTCAGATGTTGCAAATCATCACCCGTGTGAGTGACATGCAAACGAACCTTGAGCATCCTGAGGAGAAGGCGAAGAATGTGGTTCACGATCGTCTTGAACTCAACGGCAAGGGCGAGATTGCACTCCCAGATATTGCCAGTGAGACACTCACTTCAGAGATCAGCAGGTCAAGGGCTGCGCTCGATGCTCCTACAATGAAGTTCTCTGTCGTTATGATTGACGACAACGAAGACTTCCTCGCTTTTGCCACAGCACGTCTGAAATATGTATATGCCTTCCATGCATACAACGATATTGAAAAGGCTGCTGACGATCTTATGGAGATGCGTCCAGACCTTGTTGTCTGCAAACAAGACATGCCTAGCATGACTGGTAGTGACCTTTGCAATCAGTTGAAGATGAACAACGTCACCCAGAAGACTAAGTTTGTGCTTATGACTGATGGTGTTCTGACACCGCAGGATATGCGTAAACAGAATATCACACTCTCTGCAGACGACTATCTTGCCAAGCCATTCAATCTGCAGGAGGCTGTCATGAGATTTAACAAGATTCTCGGTCTCGGTCCTATCGAGGTAGACAGTAACCTCATCGAAGGTGCGGAAACCCGTATGCTTGAGGATCGCAATGCAAGTATGACTACTGCTACTGAAAGCTATAGTGACATGGGTGAGATAAAGCCGGAAACAGAGGTTGATGCCGATGACCCAATCAACAAGGTTGAGACAGTCATCCGTAAGAACCAGGGTGTAAAGCAAGGAACAGAACTGGCACAGCAGATAGAACTGATCACAGAAGAGGAAATCCAGCAAGACATGTCAGACTATTCTATGCTCGACATGATGGATCAGCAGTTAATGAAGAATATCGAACAGTATGTCATGCAGAACATGAGCCGTGGTCAGATCAGTCTTGAAGAGATGGCAAGTGCAATGGGTATGGGACGCGTTCCTTTCTTCCATCGTGTAAGAAATCTCACCGGTAAGACTCCGGCAGAGCTTATACGCGACCTGCGACTGAAGCATGCTTGTATACTGCTGAAGCGTACAAACATTAACATGAGCGAACTCTCTACCAATGTCGGATTCATGACAGCAGAGAACTTCATTAACATATTCCGTGAGAAGTTTGGCATGACCCCACTCGAGTATCGTCTCAAGCACAGGAAGTAGTGGAAGTAATGAAGCAATTTATTGAAACAAATTGGCGAAGAGTCACTCTGTCGCTATTGTTTACTATTCACTTTTCGCTATTTACTGTTTCCGCTCAGACAAGCGACTCCGTAATAGTGAATAAAATGCGGGAGTACGGAGTGCGCTTCACTAACGACAACGATGTAAAACTCCTTAAGTCTGGCAAAGATAAGTTTGCCGATATGTTTGATGCCATCCGTCAGGCAAAAAGCAGCGTACATCTAGAGTATTTCAATTTCCGCAATGACTCTATCGCCTCCCTTCTGTTCGACCTTCTCAGAGAGAAGCGTAAGGAAGGAGTTGAGATAAGGGCAATGTTTGATGGTTTCGGAAACGACTCCAACAATCAGCCCCTTAAGAAGAAACACCTCCGCAAGCTCCATGCCGATAGTATCAACATTGTGGAGTTCGACCCTATCCGTTTTCCCTGGGTGAACCATATCTGGCCACGCGATCATCGTAAGATAGTTGTCATCGATGGAAAGATTGCATATACGGGAGGAATGAATGTTGCCGACTACTATATCGTAGGTACACCACAGGTAGGTGAATGGCGTGATATGCATTGCCGTATTGAAGGATCAGCAGTACATGATCTTCAGGAGATATTTGCTCGTATATGGAAGAAAGCCACTAAGGAGGATGTCATCGGCCCAAAGTATTATAGGGCAGTGCCATCAGGCAACAAGATGGTTGGAATAATAAACCGCGAGCCTCGTACGTCGAATGAGATAATGCGACGTTTCTATGTTCATGCCATCGATGCAGCCCAGGACTCCATAAAACTTATCAATCCATATTTCACTCTCATCCCATCAGTAAAAAAAGCTCTGAAACGGGCAATAAAGAGGGGAATAAAACTTGAGATTATGGTTTCCGCCAAGAGCGATATTCCCCTGACTCCTGATGTCGTATATCGTAATGCCCACAAGATGATGAAGCTTGGAGCCATAGTGTGGCTTTATCAACCTGGTTTCCACCATTCGAAGATAATGATGGTCGACGGGCGCTTCTGTACTGTAGGAAGCACCAACCTCGATGCCCGTAGTCTGAGATTTGACTATGAAGAAAATGCACTCATCGTGAATCGTGAGACAACAAAGGAACTCGACGATATGTTTGATCGCGACAAACAAAAGAGTGTACTCCTAACAGAAGAAGAATGGGACCGTTTCCGTACCCCATGGCAGAAGTTCCGTGGATGGTTTGGAAGTCTCCTGACACCCTGGCTATGAAGAGGGATACCACCATATCTATAGCTAAAGGCATCGCCATCATACTCATGGTGATAGCCCATGCCGAGGCTCCAGGATGGTTATGTAAATTTATCTTCGAATTCCACATGCCCTTGTTCTTCATCACTGCAGGATATTTTTTCTCAACGAAATATCTTCACGATGAGGCAACATTCGTAAAGAAACGCATCAAGGGGCTCTATATCCCCTTCGTCAAATGGGCAGTATTCTTCCTTATCATCCACAATTGGATGTTCGATATCGGTCTTCTCAATGAGGTTTACGGCAATGAGAGCGGCGGAGTGCTCCACCCCTGGTCTTGGCATCAGATGCAACAGAATATGTGGAATATCTTCACTGCCATGGGAGGCTACGACGCTTTCCTATGTGGAGCTTTCTGGTTTTTCAGGGGGCTCTTTGTAGCAAGCATCCTATACCTTATTATATATAAGGTGCTAGATGCTATCATATCTAGGATACCTATGGTTCCTAAGATTCCTTGGATTTCCTCCTCCATCCCATATCTTATCTGCCTTATCATGCTCCTGCTCTGCGGATGGAAGACCTGTGAGGGACTGAAAGTAATCAATCTCGTACAGGGAGGATATCGCGACATGATGGGATGCTTCTTCTTCGGCATAGGATTTATCTTCCGACAGTTTGCAGAGAGATATCGAAATCTGATATCTCATTACTACACATCTGTATGGATTACCATCATTTTTGCCATTGTGGTGTTCCTCTTCTCCAAGTACCTCACAGCCAACATGAACTGGCGTTCCTCTTTTCAGCAGTTCCTGTCATTGCCTTTACCAGCCATCTTAGGATTCCTGATGACTTATAATATCAGTGGATGGATTGACATATACGACAATCGTTTTAAGCAATCACTTGTATATATCGGCGACCACACACTGAATATCTTTATCTTCCATATCGTATCCTATAAGGTGGTGAGTCTGATAAAGATATGGTATTACGGCCTTGACATCCGTCAGATAGGATGTCATATGGTTATACATGACTATTCACAGCAGGATTATTTCTGGATTCTATACACCATTGCAGGTGTTGGCCTTCCCATTGCAGGAACATGGCTCTGTAACAGGGCAAAACTTAAGCTCAGAGAATATAGAGCATCATCTGCTGCTCAGTAGGAGTGATCTCCTTTTCCTTTATAAGCTCACGTTCAATATCAAGGATAACCTCCTTTTTCTCACCTGTCTCTTTAAGGTAGCTATGGAAACAGTCGGAAGCATCCTTAACATTCCCGCTGAACCAGAGACAATAACCATAGTTGAGCAGGTCTTCGGCGTTAGCCTTCTCTGATAACAGCTGAGAATAGAATTTTATCGCCTGATCATATTTCCCATCGCAGGTAAGGGTCCATGCCAGCACCTTTATAACTCTTTTATCGTCAGGTTGCTCATAATTCAACAAGAAGAGTTCCTTAAGTGCATCATCATAACGCTTAATCTTAGTAAGACATACAGCATGATTCAGCATATAACTCTTCTTATCAGGATATAATTCCAACAACTTTTCATAATAATTCAGAGCTTCCGCATACTTCTTGAACCCAAAATACATCTTTGCAAATCCATTAAGGGCCTGAGCATTTTCAGGATCTAATTCCAATGCCATCAAGAAACAGTCATAAACAGGACAATCGGTGAATATGAATTTGCAATTATAGTTCTGTGCCAGATATCCTGTCATCAGATAGAATCGCAGATTCCTCCTGTCCTCCCCTACATTATCCAGCACAGCAGCAGCCTCTTTTATAAGCTTGCGTTTCATCATCATCGAAGCCATCTCAATCATATATGGCTCCAAATGAGTATGCGAGAATATTGGATTGGCAAAGAAAAGAGACACATCCTGTTCAAAAGGATTCCGAAACAGCCCCTTAAAACTGAAGAGTCTGTAGAACCTGTACAGATCCTGTAGATATGTGCGACGTATGAAGGCGGCTGTCTTCATCTCCTCACTGAAGGTGTTTTCTATGCTCGCCTCTCCCATCTCCAGCATCTTCATCACCTCCTTTGGCATCTTATCTACAACCTGAGAGAATCCTAGGATAAAGGAGTATTTATCGCTATTACAAAACGGCCCCATGTGCATCATAAGCTGAAGGAAACGGTTTGTATGGAACTGGTCTACAATCTCCGCTATTCCAGGATGATCCATATAAAACGGTACGAACCAGTTCATAGCGTCCTTGAAGAATGTAAACCTCTTCATCTGCGAGAAACCTCCGAAGTAGATGTCAGAACCCTGTTTCTGCATGCTCTGCATCCTACGGTAGTTCTCCTCCAGCTCCTCCATCCTGCGTTCCTCGGCATCGGGATGCAGAATATCCTCCATAGGATCGTCCTCAACCTCCTCGATACCATTTCGGGTAACCTTGAAATTGCTGTTATTAAGCAGTCCCGGCAGTATTTCCTTCTGAATGGTCTGATTGTCTTTCTCTGCATTCATACAGAGATATATCTGTTGCTGTAGTGCCGTCAGTTCCTCACAAACCTCCTTCTTCTCCAGCATCATATGTATCTTATCCACTTCCTCCTTATATAGCACTGGAAGTATCTCATCGCCAACAGCCAGCACCCACCCTACTAATGATCTCTGACGTACTGCCTCATCAGTTGACTGCTGATATACATTCATCAACACCTTCAACTTATATACATCAAAGTGATTTACCGTTGCGATGCTGATACCACTGATAAGCACCTGCTGGTCGTTGATGTCCACCGTAGGAGAGAGCAACAGCCGTTGCATATCCTCAGCCTGTTCTGCACTCCATAACGGCGATATTATCATATAGTCAAACCAACAGTTCATCAACTCGTGGTGCCTCTGATAGAGCTCCTTCTGCTTATCCCTGCGCTTATGTTCATGCTCAAACTCCAGCATCGCCACATCTGAGACAAAACCCTCCAGCTCTTTCTGCAGCTCTGCAATCGACTGCGAGCCTACCACTGGCTGGGTCCTGTTGTATATGCTTATCAGCAACGAGGAATTGTTAACTTCATACACTATACTCTCATGGATATAAAAGGTATACATCCTCTTCAGCAGATTGTCATACAGAGCTTCGGCCTGAGGATCCTTATAGCCTCGTGCCCAATAGTCGGTCATAAGCTGAAAGTCATTCCTGATACCGTTAAGCATCTCTATATCAGCTCCGTTAGGTCTTACCGACAGGAATATCTGCATAGCTTCCATCGCAGCAGGGAGATTCCTCTGCAACAGATTCTCGTAAACGTCTTGTAGATTCTTATGGTCAGCCATCATCACTTCTTTGAAAGCCATTTCCTTGCGCACTCGATGTCCTGTTGGCGTGGCACGGAAATCTTCTCAAACTTAATATCCTTCAATGATTCCACTGTATTTTTCTTCACCTTGCAATATTTCATCACGAGGTCGCTATATGCCGCCACTCCGTTTTTGTTGATAGAGTCACAGGCATCGTTATAGCCTTTTATCATCACGTCCAACTGCCGCTTACGGTTTTTCTCAGTCATCTCCTTGTTTCTCATCACCACGGCTCCCATCTTCATGTCGAGGCTACGGGTGTCAAGCAACACCTTGTGCTTCAGGAGCCTTGCCTGAGCAGCCTGTGGTTCAGTCATCAGCAGAGCATCCATCTCATTGTTCTCCAGCATCTTAAGACGTATATTCACATCGTTGATCTGTATACGGAACACAAACTCCGGCTTCAGTTTCGCACTGTCTACGGCTAAGTCACCCAACATATCTGTCACGCTGTATCGGGTCATGGCCAGCATCTTGTCTTCCAGATGCTTCAGCTGTGTCATACGGGCAATACGGTTGGTGATAAGCTGCCAATAGGCATTGGTGGCGGTAAGATATCCGATAGCAGAATCCTGTTTTATCATCCTCTCCGCTCTCACAAGGTCAGTCACTGCCAGCTCCACACGTCTGTTCATCATTGCTGTGTCCACATCCATCTGGGCGGTGAAGTGCTTCAGACGGATATCTACCGCTGTATCAAACAGATCATGATCCTCTGCCAAATAGAATGGCAGACAGTCGAGCGTGGGCATCACAGCAATTTTCAGCGCGGCAGAGTCTTCCTTTGCCAGCTTTATCCTAAGAGCCTTGCTCAATCGTTTGCTCTCTTCGTATGATTGTCCGCAACTGAAAAGAATCAGAACGGCTACGATTCCTATAAATAATTTCTTCATAATCGGATGCAAAGGTACTATTTTTTAATGGAACACAAAGAAACAAAGAAACAAAGAAAAGTTAAAAAGCGAAAAATCTTTGTGTCTTTGTGTCTTTGTGTTAAGTTTTATTCCTACCTTTGCATTAATATGGCAAAAGATAAAATAGCATACGTTTGTTCCAACTGCGGTCAGGAGTCGCCGAAATGGATTGGCAAGTGTCCTGCCTGTGGACAGTGGAACACATTCAAGGAGATTCGCATTGCAGGCGATACCAAACAGAAAACAGCCACTACGGCAGCTGCATCTGCAGGTCATGCTCTGCGCAACAACAGAGTATTTAAGCTACGGGACATCTCTAATCACGATGATCCACGCATCGACATGCACGACGAGGAACTGAATCGTGTACTCGGTGGAGGTCTCGTTCCTGGAAGCATAGTGCTCCTTGGCGGTGAGCCTGGTATCGGAAAATCAACACTCACCTTACAGACAATGCTTCGCATGCCAGAGAAGAAGATTCTCTACATCAGTGGTGAGGAGAGTGCCCACCAGTTGAAGATGCGTGCAAATAGACTATCCACTGTCAACTATCCACTCGACAACTTCCTCATTCTCTGCGAGAATTCTCTTGAGTCCATCTTCGATCACATCAAGGAAGAGCAGCCAGAACTGGTGGTGATTGACTCCATACAGACAATTATGACTGAGGATGTTGAGTCGAGTGCAGGTTCTATAGCCCAGGTTCGCGAATGTGCCTCTTCCCTACTCCGCTTCGCCAAGACCAGTGGCGTACCTGTCATTCTTATCGGACATATCACGAAGGAAGGAACCCTTGCTGGTCCGAAGATTCTGGAGCATATCGTAGATACCGTCATCCAGTTCGAGGGTGACCAGCACTATATGTACCGAATTCTCAGGAGTATAAAGAACAGATTCGGAAGCACCTCCGAACTTGGCATTTATGAGATGCAACAGAATGGTCTCCGTCAGGTAAGCAACCCCTCTGAGTTGCTGCTCACCCAAGACCACGACGGACTGTCGGGCATCGCCATCTCGAGTGCAATAGAAGGTGTACGTCCTTTTCTCGTCGAGACTCAGGCTCTTGTCTCCTCTGCTGCCTACGGCACTCCCCAGCGTTCTGCCACAGGTTTTGACCAGCGGCGTCTGAACATGCTTCTTGCCGTGCTTGAGAAACGTGTGGGATTCAAACTGATGCAGAAGGATGTGTTTATCAATATCGCTGGAGGTCTGCGTGTCACTGACCTCGCAATGGATCTGTCTGTAATAGCTGCCGTACTCTCGTCAAATGTAGATACTCCTATCGAGTCAGGCTGGTGCATGGCTGGCGAGGTAGGTCTTTCTGGTGAGGTTCGCCCTATCAACCGCATCGAACAGCGCATTGCCGAAGCTGAGAAACTCGGTTTTACTGACATGATAATCCCCAAATACAATCTCCAGGGTTTCGATAGCAAGAAATACCACATCACCCTCCACCCCGTACGCAAGGTTGAGGAAGCCCTTCGTGTAATCTTCGGATAACATTTTAAGAATACAAAGCCCCCAAGCCGCAAAGAAAATATTAAAAAACCAAAAATTGATTAATCTTTGTGTCTTTGTGTCTTTGTGTTCCATTAAAAAATAGTACTTTTGCACTCGCAATAAAACGAAGTATTTAACATTATTAATAAATTAAGATTATGACTATCAACGAATTCAACTTTGCCGGTAAGAAGGCAATCGTACGTGTAGACTTCAACGTACCCCTCGATGAGAATGGTAAGATCACAGACGACACCCGTATTCGTGGTGCCCTGCCCACACTGAAGAAGATCCTTGCTGATGGTGGTGCTACTATCATCATGAGCCACATGGGTAAGCCCAAAGGTAAGGTAGACATGAAGAAGTCACTCGGTCAGATCCGCGAGGCTGTAGAGAAGGCTCTGGGTGTTCCCGTTGCTTTCGCTCCTGACTGCGCTAAGGCCGCTGATGCTGCTAAGGCTCTGAAGATGGGTGAGGCTCTGCTTCTGGAGAACCTGCGTTTCTATCCTGAGGAAGAGGGTAAGCCAGTAGGTATCGACAAGGCTGATCCTGCATACGACGAGGCTAAGAAGGCTATGAAGGCCAGCCAGAAGGAGTTTGCTAAGACTCTTGCTT